>Ga0307514_10000091_pt1 | contig 249849 bp, 239 predicted proteins | sample 16_EM_MG_FD_203088 | JGI IMG/M metagenome (GOLD analysis project Ga0307514, IMG submission 203088) | Populus trichocarpa ectomycorrhiza microbial communities from riparian zone in the Pacific Northwest, United States - 16_EM | ecosystem: Host-associated > Plants > Roots > Unclassified... | reverse complement strand
GCCCCCCGGGGGGGCCCCCGGGGGGGGGGGGGGGGGGGGGGCGGGCCCGGGGGGCCGCGCCCCCCCCCGCCCCCCCCCCCCCGCCCGCGGCCCCGCCCGCCCCCGGCCCGGCCGCGGCCGCCCCCCCCCCCCCCCCCCTTTATATAACCGATTTATTTTGCACATACCATTTCTAAACTTTGAACTGTTGCTTCGTGTTTACGGTTCCGATTCAGCCCATATTCATTTCTTCTCACTCGGGGGCACAGATGCACAACATATACAATCGACCGCTTCCAGTCTCAATCTCAATCCACAATCTCCTACTCCTACGTCCGTGCGTTTTCCTCTCCTCTAGTCAGCTTTGCTATTGCACAATCATACATATAAATGTCATGCATTCCCCGCACAAACCACCAGTAGAAGAGGTCAACAGTACACCCACCTACCACCCCCCAAACTACCGCGTCCGCCCTCCAATTTTCCCCACAGTATATCTCAAGAGATGACTCTGACGTTATTGTCAGTTCATCATCGACCGAGAACCGAGAAGAAAAATTATAATGACATGTTCCATCGTCATGTCTGTTGGCTTCTTCGTTCGCTGAAACAAAACTAAAACAAACACGCTCGCCACCACCACCAACCATCCCCAAAAGAAAAAAATAACAAATGAGTTGGTTTTATACAAAATGTAAGTAGTAAGTTAGTTTTCAACAACAAAGCAGCAGCGGGCAAAGCAAAACACAAAAAAAGAGTTCCAGAACACAGAAGACAACACCCCGGAAAGAATTTGTTTATATCTGCAGGTTGGTGATGATGTTGGCGATGATGATGATATCATATTCCAAAAAGCAAAAGTCCCTCCAAAATAACCGTTTTTCAGTTAAATAGGTAGCTAAGAGGAGCCGCAGAGTTCAGTAGACGGTGTGCGGGAAGAGGGGTTCTGTGGCTTGCGGGGAAGACATGATTCCCGTTGGTAGTTTAGCCTACCCACTTACCCCGCCGCTGATGACGACGGTAAAAGATTGCACGCCGTAAGGCCAAAGACGACAACAAAAAAAAGCATGGATATAACGCCTAGGTTCTCCAAATATTTGAGAGGAAAATAACACCAAAAAAAGTAAAGGGCCAAAGCAACGAACGAAAGAAGAGGGACCGTGACCAGATAACCACAAAAGAACATCCATACAACAGGGCTACAACAAAACTTCCGGCCTAGACCGACCCGACCCCTCATCAAACCTTCATGTTATCATGTTAGCCATCCCTACTCCTCCATGTGTCCAAAAACCCCGTCCTCCTCCTCCTCGCTCCCACCCCTCTTGCTCCACCTCTCATCCTCTTCATCATCCTCACGTGCATCATCGCTCCTGAGATCCTCCATCCGCACATCATCATCCTCCTCCTCCTCCTCATCCTCATCCTCGTCGCCTTCCTCCTTCTTCATTTCTACCACGTCATTTAGCGGGCCCATGAATATCCTGCCCCCAGCTGGCGGCGATCCCATATCCGAAAACCCCAAAGGCGCGCTTCCCGGCGGTATGGCCGGCGGAATGATCGGAGTATGGAACGAACAGCTCAATAGCTCCACAGCAGCAGCGAGCGCATCCTCTTCACTCGTCAATGATGGCCTCAACGATGGTGACGCAGCAATGGAGCTTCTGACACCGGAGACAGTACTGCCAGCTCGTGGTCGAGGCAGGGGTCGTTGAGGTATATGGTTAGGGAAAGGCGTGGTTGGTGCGCTGCCAGCAAGGAACCCACTGGTGCTAGCGTTATACGATCGCGAGTAAGAGCCTGATGAATATCGCTTTCCTGGTTTGCCGGCGCCGTTACGGATACCCCGTGGGGTGGGCACAGGACTTGTTAACGCGGTTCCTGAGGGAGGTGGGGTAGTATCCTCAGAAGAGGAGCTGTCGTTGGCGGAAGAATTTCCTTCGTTGTTTGATGCCCCGGACGAAGAATCCGGAGGTGTGGGGTTCATGGATACAAGAATGGAAGCTGCTTCGAGAAGTTGCACTTGCTGATGCTTAGATATCAAAAGCTTGGAAGTGTACGACCATTCAGGTGTATGTTCCCATCTGCATAATTACTCAACCGTAAGTCAATGTGGTCCAGAGAATGTAGAACTTGAGACTTCATTTAGCATTATCTGGGAGGGTGAAGGATATCGGGTTAATGGGCAGTGTCATTTTTCCAAGGGTGCTATATGCACCATTTCAAGCTGTGTACCAAAGGGTGAGTAGCCCTGCATATGCGAGAGGAAGTAAGTGTGATAGTGATAAGAAAAGGGAACAAAGGTATCATGTTATTTTTGACTGTGGAAGTGCATAACTGCAGGTTGTATGTAATGATGATCCCAAGTGTGGGTAGGAGTAAAGAGAAAGCAGTTCTTGTCCCCACGAAACCAATCCTTGAAAACACGGAGGGGGAAGACAAACAAATGTTTCGTTAAACAAGAACTATGCTTATACCCCTTCCCACACTTTTCACACTTCAACTCGCTGCCGCTCCTCATCCGTCCTATCTTCCCCACTGCACCCAGTGCTCCAGCGCCTTCGCTCGCTCGCCTGCTCCGGGCTCCCCGACTCACCTCCGGAGCATGACCATCAGCAATCGCACTGCCGCTAAGAAGTGCAGTTCCATTCTTCCTGAGCTGTTGGATGCCGTCGCTAGTGGCTGCTGCATTACTAAGAGGACCGGGGTTCGGGAGACTGCTCGGCGGACTCGGATATCCACTTAGCCCCTCGTTGTTGTCGACGCCCCCTTCTTGGAGCTTCCCAAGGCCCGCCGCACCGCCACCAGCCAGTCCCACTCCCACCGCAGTCGAAGATAGTTGAACTGCTTCGCTGGCTGCTTGAGCTACGGCGGCGAAATTCGCTGTATTTGCCGACATGCTCTTTCGCCGCGTGATACGATGCGCGGGGAGAGGTCCGACCGAGTGAGTGCGATGATGATGCAGGCCTTTAACTGGCAAAGTTGTGGGTGAAGTAGGGGGGACGCGAATTGGGGAAATGGAGTCCTGCAACAAAACTGGAGTTAGCTGATGCTCTCCACCCATAATAACAGCGCAATAGAGAGCAGTACTGTTGGAATGGATGAAACCATGGCGGGTGGTCCCAATCAGCCACGCTTCCAGGAAGTATGTAACTATGTATCTTTCAAAGAAGTATAATAAGGCTGAAATTATCACCGTCTATTAACCAGCACAGACTGAATTCTAGAAGATGAAATGCAGCTCCACGCGTGCCTGCAGGATGACTGGGGTTAAAAAAAAAATGGCTGTCGTAACCCAACTGCGGAGTTAAGGAAGATACGGTAGGTGTTATGAAGGCTGGGGGGGTGTTGATGCGGTCGATAACTGAAGATGGCGAAAAATAATAAAGGACTGGATTTCAGGAGGTGATTGCGGTCTACAAGAATCGGACCTCAAAAAAGGATACCACTAAAGATCGGAAGCGGCAAGCCCTCGATCCGTAGGACTGGGACCTCCGGCAATAGGTAGGTTAGCTAGTAGCAGCAGCTCTGTGAATTGGTGTTTGCGAGGTTTGAAGGACGGTTAAGACGCGAGAAGGTGAGATTTGAGAGAAGACGAGAGGCACGGGCAAAATGTTGAAAAGTTTGACAGTGAAGAAAAGAGATGTGAGATGTGTGTGGTGTGGAGGTTAGAGGTGAGGAGTGTGGACGTCTTACTTTTTTCCTCCATGGTCCAGGGATGTGTCCATCGTCGGTTACTCACTCACTCGCATTCCACGAATTCCAAGTACCTGCTGAGGTACCACCGCCACCCTCCCCCCAATAAAGCGCAGACGTGCGGGGGAGCAGCGATAGCGGGCCTACAAGTGATATTGGATCGACGAAAATCGACCAGAATTGCATATCAGAAGAAGGCTGATGAATGGGAATGTTGGACCACAAAGCTGACGGATTTCTCGTAGCATGCAAGTATCTACAAGTTGCTAAGTGCTAGCAGACCTGCATTGATGCCTGCCGTCGGTCGTTCGCCGTTCGCACCGTTTACTTCCAATATAACTTCTTCATGCCCCCTCTACTTTACAGATACTAGATACACCGAGATACCTGTATCAGTTTTTTTTCTTCGCGGCCCTCCTCTGCAGCAGCACCACACAGAGAAGCCCTGCCTGAAGCTTCCAGGATTTCCACCCAGAGCGAAACCCCGCCTGTCAAATATCAGATGACCCCTTCCTCCCCTGTCCGTGCCTCTTTCGGGAGCTTTTAACGTTGTTTAACAAACGTTGAGCCCCAAAAATAATGCCTCCACCGGGAAATATTTGAGAAACAGGCACACAGGAACAAATTATTTTTATTCTGCTCAATCAATGGAGTGAACTACGCTTGCTTGCGTCCACATCCCACTTTTCTTCACCTTGGTGCTGCTGCTGCTATCTCAAACGTTTAGCTGCTGCTCCTCCACTTTCAACTTTTCAAGCTTGCAAGCTCTTCTCATTACAAATTCCCAACTAACGCTCGTGCCGCAGAAAAGAAAGTTGTCGTTTATCTTGACATATCGTGGTTAACAGCATCTTATCCTATCGGAACTTAAGATCCTCGAGGCAACGAAAAAAAAAAAGCTTAACAAATCCATTCGCCTTTTTTCGGTTGTCATGATCTTCTGTCGTTTTTTTTTGCGCGACAATTTAGCAACAATTTAGCAACAATTTAGTTCCTCCGGGTGCGGGAGTGCGAACAGGGATACACTTGCAACAATTTAAAGAGAATCCCCACCCTGAACCGAGAAACGGATTCCTCGTCGCGATCTGCAAGATTGATGAAAAAAAAGTTTCACGATTCGTTTTCAGGAAGAGCAAAACATGAAGAAGCAAACAACGAACTACTACTGCTGCCTTACTGTGCTACTGCTGCTGCACGAAATACTTACTTTGGTACATGCAATCGAGATATGCAGCTTCTCGGTGTAACATCCTACAGGCGAAGCAATAAATAACCCTTCATGCACGTCTCTTCACATTTTTGTACTGAGGCGAACGAACGGCCGAAAGAAAGGCACACAACAATTTAGCAGCCTTCACCACAAACGAGATGTGGAGAAAAAAATCGACACCTATCACTGGTTTTTCCCGTATATTGAACTTGCGGGGTTCTGGCTCCTCCCCCGCCCTGCCATCATCGCAGTTACTCAGGGGTAGAGTGGCTAATCATGCAAGCCCATCTCGGTCCTATCGCTCCACGGGGTTCATCCGGTCTCAGGTCTCGGGATAGGAAGGTAGGTGAAGGGACATAGAGTAGGCATACTGTCACATCATATATCCGGTTCAAGGAAAAATAGTTGGCAATCGCACCTGCAACAGCGCGATGGCAGACAAAACAAAAGTAGCCACAACTCCTGGCTGAAGGGGGACAACAATTGTCAACTTTTTCAAATGAAACAAAAATCATGGCAATATGACAAGTATTCCAACTCCGTACTCCATCCATCACCCATCATCACCATTATCATTCACCCTAGACTCTATTACTTAGTCGAACCGGTTGGTCCCGCTCAAGTGTGCGGAACCGGGCTTTGGAAGCGAGGACTCCACAGTACGCCTTACTTCCTCCTGAAGCTGCTGCGCCCGTTCCCTTTCCTCAAGCTCAATCTCCTCAATCTTTTGTGGCTCGGTGAGCTGGGGATTCCCATTGGCACCAGCAAAGTTTCCTGCTCCTCCCCGCCCTGCCCATTGCCGGATTGAAGGTTTATTTGTCGAGGGGATATCAGTGGTATCCGAATCCTCTGGAATCGGCGATGTGGTTCCATGTTGAGCTAAATCAGAGGGTACATAAAAATTGCCAGCCCCGCCGCGACCACTGGGGGGAGAAAAAGTTAGCCTCAATTGTCTAACCGAAGGCTGGGAAAATGGGGCTTACCTATGCTTGTATTCACCCAGAGGTGGAGATGCTACTTCCTCCTGGGCGAGCTGGTTCGCCGTCGAATGTCGCTTATTTGCCTTGTTTGCTGCAGCCTCCTGGGCTTCGATATCTTCAGCCTGTAGATAACGGAATTTCGTGAGTGATCTGCTGGACCTAGTGTTTGGACCGGAAGAAAGTAGTCGCAATTACGTACCTGCTTCTGCAACTCTTCTTTGGGTATATGATTTCCCGCCCCTCCTCTTCCCATGCGTACGTAGCTTGTCATTTTCTTTCAGCAGCAATTCAGTTCCTGTTCTGATCTCGTACTGGTACTGGATTGGAGATAGCTGATGGGGTTGGGTTATGCAGATTCGAGATGAGATGAGATGCAGGTTTTCACGGAAGGGTGATACGACTTTATAGCCACTTGTAGCAACGATACAATAGGCCTTCCTTTATGATCTAGAATTGAGAATATGACGACACACTTGCGATAAGTCGCCGAAGAGATGTGGAAAAGGTCTTTAGGCTGGTGCCGTTTTTAATCTGGCGTTTTTCTTATGCTGTTGGTTCCTCTGGAAGAGCGAATACGTCGGCGAACTGAGGGGTACATGAAATTCTGGCGCTGTGGCGTAACCTTGGCGGTTTAGCATGATGCAATCTAAGCGCGCTGGGGCTGCTAGAGTTTTTTTAGCATAGAAGGTGACATTCGCACTGATTTCTTTGTTTTTACACCAGTTTATCAGACCGCCGAGATATTCGTTTGCTTGCTTGCTAGGCAGATGTCACTTTCTCCTCAGCAAACGATATCAATTCTTCCTTTAAAATCAGACGGCGAGACTGGGCGGCGGCCTTCGCTTCCCGCCGCGCCGTCCAGCAACCCAACTACCTTTTTCTATACTTATCGGTACCCTTGGCTCGCACATTCCCAAAGTGCGTACGCATGTCACATATATGTCTCAGCCTTACAGTTATCAACGTCATCTTTGTTCAGGGCTGGCTTGACTCAGAGTGTTGATCATGAGGTTGGGGTTTTCACGTCGTCCCACCTCTGGGATGGGGCAATGGATATATTAATCCTTCGATTTGTGCCGGTGTGATATTGAGTGACCGGGCATGCGCGAGATCCCAATATTCGTAGTACCATTTGAATGACTTAGGAGAGGAGGTGCCCTCCGTATCCCCGGATTTCTACAATATACATGCCGCGGACATCTAAAGATATCTTATTACATGCAAGAATTCTCCGGTCGACCTGGGTCATGCATTAGTTGATATGTATTTCCAGCAGATCGTCGATGCCCCCGCTGGTTCTTTGTGTCCTATGTGCTCAATAGTAATGCACACGGAACGGGACGGGATCGGGCACTGTTCCCATGGGTGTTCCCGGGGATATGGGGAAAGTCCCGCAGGGAGCTCCGAGATTATATAGCTGGGACAGTTCTATTAAACAACCTCCTGTTGCTGATGCTGATCCATTACATGTCGGAGCCCGATTCCCTCGAACCCCCCCGACCTCGTCGATCTCCACATGCCAACATCCAACCAGCCTCCATTCCACCGACAGTATGAGAAAATAAAGACGCTCCAACATGGTGGTGCCTGGGAGTTATTATTACACGCTAAAACTCCCTCTGGCGCCTGATCTGAAGATCGTATATGTGTGTGAACAGATATCTCCACCTGAAAACTCGGAAAGTACATAAGTTTGCGAAGCGCACAAATTGTTAGGCCGACACGTGGTGAAACCCTAGCCCTATTCTCAAAGTGCCTCGAGTCTTTTCTAGGTCCTCAGGTCCTGTTTTCCAAGAAGTACCTGTGATGACGACTTACCCTCTTCACAAACTTGATAATGACATGACCTATCACTCGAGCCCGGGGTGGTATAGTTCACACGATTCTGAACAGTGCCCATGGATTGACGCGAGTCCATGCGTCATAGACAAGTAAAGAATGATACTCACCCTTCGTAGCAACCGCACAGACCACCCTCTGTCCTGTCCATTCAATAACTAGACCTCTTCTCCATCCCCCTCCTCCACATCATGTTCCCACTTCACCGCCTCTTCGTCCGCAGAAACATCGCCATCGCCCCTACCAGCAACATGCCCTCGTCCTTCAGCACTCTCCTCTCCTCCCTGCCCCCCGCACCCCTCCAAAACCGTCCCCCCCACAACCCATCCCTATCAAACACCATAACCTCCCTCCAACTCCACCCCGCCCTCGAATCGGCGCTCCACATCCTCAACGCTGACCTCGCATCCGCACACTTCCTAGTGCGCCATATGCAGTCTGCACCCGCATTCGAAGGAATGTACCTGCACGGGATCCTGCACCGAATCGAGGGGGACATACCCAACGCTCGGGCGTGGTACTCCGATGTTGCCGAGTCGGATGTGTTTCAGGAGGTCTGGGGTGATGGGGGAGATGGGTGGGAGAGTTTTTTAGATGCAATTGAAGCGCTGCGACGGGGAGAGGGGGAGAGGAAGGGGTTGAGGGAACAGGGGGAAGAGGAGGTGAGGAAGGTACTTGAGTGGTGTCTCGATAAGTTTGGTACGGATAGGGTGGAGGATGCGTCGAGTGTGTGGGTAAGGCCGAGTGAAAAGATTAAGTCGATGGGAGAGGGGCAGGTCACAGGGGATCAGCAGAGGGGGGTGTTTTGATAGAAAGGGAGAAAGAGTTTGGGTTTCACTGGTTGAAAATAATTTTGCATCTACGGCTGTAAATGAATATAACGCTCATAATTGGGCAAAGAAATATAGAATAACAAAAAATGGGGTAGAACATGATTGGATAAAGAATAAACAGAACACAACGCAAAGGCAAATGCACACCCAAAGCTAGCCATGCAGGGAGAAACGAAAGACTAATTCCTGTCTGGCGGATACTTATGCAAGAAATTACCTCCCTAAAGGCACATTCCATGCATGCAAGAGGCTAACCATCAAACTTGAACCTAAACCATAGTCAAGAAAGCAAGAACATCAGTATATGAACAAACAACCAAATTCAGTCTGTGAAACAATTGAAATTACCCAAATATGATCAAGAAAGTTGATCAAGAACGTCCCAACTACTCCTCACTAATCACCGAACCCAGTGCCGAATCAATACTCCGTCCCCTAGTGAGCGTCCGCACGCCATGTTCCAACGGGATACCCCCAATCACTCTCAAGCTGGCGTCCACGTGTTCGAAGCTAAACGTGTCGGACATATATTTCGCAGCCAAGCTCGCCGTCGATAGCTTAGGGGTAATCGAGACTTCTTCATCATCAAACACCTCAACCCTCCCATTCAATCCCTCGTCCATCCTAGTGGGGTTTCCGTCGTGTGGGCATTGTACACTCCTGTCCGCTAGGCTCGGGAGGTCTGTTTGCGTCTCGGTGTCACTATAGGCTGCACTATGGGCTGGACTCGACGGGTAAGGAGTTTCAGGTAGCATCCGTCTGTCACCGCCAAGATCTCCATATTCAGTCTGCATACCTGCACTTTTCATGTTCCTAGCCACAACAAAACTGGGAGGGACCCGCCGCAACTCTTCGAGTCTCTTCTCGGGGTCCTGTGAAGAACTATTAGTTATGTGCATACTGGCTTGCAAATAGTAGGAAACACAAACCAATCCTGGTTCCTCATCTTCTTCTTCTCCGCCCTCATCTGCTACCCAAGCTGGTGCCGCTCGTCTAATAGGGGCAGGTGTAACCGGTGGAATCTCATCCAGAGCTCCAGGAATAACTGGGACATCGCTAGGGGCCTGACTTTTACGTCTCCTTAAGCCGAGCACATAATCTCTTATGGCTGGGTCGGTGTCCCATTTGTTCTCCCTCGAAGTAAATCTCTTCCATGATTCACCTTCATCAGAACCAATCATAGACCTGGGCAGATCATCTCCGTAACTTTCGTCCTGACTAGTGTCTTCGGGTTGTAGTTCGGGTTGTATTTGAGGACTATCACTGGCAAAAACACGAGTCACCGTACGTGGCTTTTCTTCCCACGGGAAGACTGGCTTGAGAGGAGCTTCTTGAGATCTAGCTGGTGCAAATCCGATAGGCCCTACTACAGGCGATTGCGGATCATCTCTTGTGGAGGAGCTATCATCCTTATTAGAGACTCCTGGCTCCGAAATTGTAGACGCAGTAAAGACACGAGCTACTTGACGTGGCTTCGTTTCCCAAGGGAATAAGAGTTTCGACGGTGGCGCCTCCTGTGGTTCGGGCGACGTTTGGGGAATGTCATACCAGAGGTGGTGTAGCGGTGGAGGGGCAATGGCCGGGGCAACAAAGAGCCCAGAAGATCCATTCGGTCTGTCCCATTCATTTAAATATGTTTGAACATGAAGTTTATCCGCCTCGGGTGCTCCGTGCTGAGGAGGGGCTGTTTTGGTTGGATCCCAGTTTTGTTGCGGCGCAGAGAAAGTTGGGGTTCCAGAGTCTGGTTTCTGCTGGGGTGAGTGCGGTTTGCCATGTTGATGGACGTGGTATGATCCGGCACCTGTCTGAAAATATTGTGCTTGAGGTACTGGGCCTGCTTTAGTCAGCACGTAGTCTCCGACGTTACCCTCGGCAACATATTGTTGATGATGCGTGGGTAGTCCTGAATCAGCATCATATGGTGGAGGATCAGATTCTCCTGGTTGATTTCCCTCTGCGATGACACGATGCTGAGTGTTCCTTTGCGGGGTAGGAGATACGGTTTCTGTAGTGCTTCCGGGAACAAAATTCTCATGATAACGACTCGGCTGGTCTATAGAGCGGATAGGTACGAACTTTGGATCGGCCGGAGCTTCGGCGACAGTGGAGGAGGAAGATGGATTAGCCTGGGTACGGTAGTGGTGTTAGCCAAGTCAGTGTGTGGAGTCTTTAGCGCTTTACCTCTTGCTGATGAGTACGATCCGGTGCAGCCCCAGTTGAGGCATGGGTGACAGAGGAACCCCCAGCAGGCGCTGGCCGCAGGATTGCATTGATTTCAGCATCTGAAAGAGGGCCACCCCCTTCTCCGCCGATACCTACGCCTTTTACCGACTCCAGATACTGCTGGCCACCTCCATGGTAAACTTGCTGACCGAGGTTTGTAGTAAGGGGACCATGATGCTTGTTATATACGGACCACCATAACCCTGAGAGCCTATCATATGGATCACCAGATCCCGAAAGACCGGGTACATTGCCTTTGTCCCAGGGTTTCTGTGAACCGATAAAATGTGCCATTGACACATCTTTCCCGTAGTGATTGAACGCAGGCGCATACCTATCCTCATTAGTATAAGCCCAACATGCGTCTGATGACGAGGATCTCACTGGTATGCCATATTGCTACCAACAGTGCAATTGTAGATGAATGGGAGACGGTGCCAATTCCCAAAGTACTGGTTCAACAAACCCTGATCGGCGCCTTTTTGTTATTAGTATCATGTTTTCGAGTCTGGAGCAGATTACTCACCGTCAAATGTTGCTCCCTGGTCAGCAAGCTCCAACAGTTCACCATACGTCTTCTTGTCAGGTTTCGCTAGCATCAATCCCTATACCACTTCAGTTTCGGTTTCCGCTCCATGTGGAATATGAGTTCCATACACTATTGAAACAATCCGGCCAACCAACGTCTGGGCTTGCTGCAAAGTCTGCTGCGATATCAAATAGTTCATCTGGTGGTCTCACTGCCACCATGTCCGCATCCACATAAACGATTTTCCGAAACTGGGTCTGCTTCCATAGATGTATCTTGGTTAACGCGGCGTTGAGGTCCACGCGGTGCATCAATTGGAGATTGGATGGAGCGCGACTGTATATTGGTTCCACAGGAATGACGTAGTCGTAGATTTTCTGTGAGCAGAAGGAAACGCTATTAGGTTCAATTCAAGATTGCGCAACAACACCGCAGATGGATGTAAAAACCTTCAATTCCACCACTGTTTGTTCGTTTACGCCAGCCAGTGTTACCAGAACGGCGAGCCGTTTTGTCGATCCTCCATCACGCAGCGAATGCGCTAGGACTTGAGCTCCTGTTTCGCATGTCAATAACATTCTTACGATGAAGGACGTTTCCGAGAAGTGATACCAGGTAGGTAGCCATCGTTCAACAAGAGCTAAGTAGGATCCCGAAGTCAGCTTCTTGGTTTCAATAAATCCACCATTACCCCGAGCAATTGAAGGCGCGGGGGAGCAGTAACTCACGGTGCAATAGACATCCTCAGACATATTTGCTGTGACGACACCGAAACCTCCAGCAATACGGGCGGGTTGGAAGCTGGATGGAAAGGGGTGGGAAGAACAAAAGCACTGATGCTCGACTCAAAGGCAAAGGAGTTCGTAGTGGAGACGGAGGTGGAGGTTGAGGCGCGGTTTGAAGAGCCGACAAGTTGACGGGGGCGAATGAAACGGGTAAACTGCGGGAATTTGAAGTGCGGTAGCAGTGGGATATGTACGATACGAAAAGCAAACAACAACAGAGAAAAATCGCAGATGACCATCCATAAACATATCTCCTCCTCGCAGTGTTTGCTGTTCCCCCCTCCACTTCCCCTCCTTTTCCCCGCGGTGATACCACTTAGCACCTGGCACCTTAGAGTGCTTCCGCACTGTCGGTCAATTCGTCGGTCATACTATTACTGCCTACTAAGAAGTAGAGTAGTTTATTCAAAGCGCACGAACAACTGTTCCGGAAGAGATAGAGCAATACCGGCACTAGTTTTAGTTAGTTGCGTGCAGCTAAAATCGACCGATAACGATCTTCAAAGACCCCCCGGCAATTGCGGACCCGCCTCGAGAGAGTCCGCGTGAAATGTGAGACTTGACGATTACGGATGAAAACGCCCCAGGAGGTGCAGGAGTTGACATCACCGCGACACGAGCACATTCCCGAACCCTTTATATGCGCCAAGTATGACCATGATATGCGGCTCCTTTTTCCGCCACCAGAGACGTCAAATCCATCTCTGGAGGAAGCTGCTCTGTATTGTAGCTTGATGTTCATCACATCAACGGCGATTCAATGACATTCCGCAAGGCAACTCAGTTCAACTCGCTGAGACATATTCCGCAGGGCTAAGACAAGCGGTCTGTCGGTAAATCCAGATGCGCACGGATAGAGGCTCTTTGTACGACATCAACTACGTGTACCACACTACGAAACTGGTAATCAATTCTCTAGAGTGGTTCTGGGTTTGTTTGGCTCCAGCTCCATCCACGTCTCGCAGTCTACGTTATCATTAAATCAATAGAGTCGTTTCGCAACCCCCCTTGGAAACTCATATTTCAAATTTCAAGCCCACTCACCGACTATATGCGGTCAGCACCATACAGAATGTTTAAAACTACAGCTTGGAATTTTCAGGGTGTTGTAGAACGGCTCTAATGCGCATTCCACGTTTTCATAGGTCACCAAAGCAATTATGAGTATTAACTCGAATTGTTGCGGTTTAGAAGTCCGCAGGTCACGCAAATTTCAACTACCTAATCTCCAGTCAAATCTGGTCCATAGAAGCGGTGGCGTGCCCCGTTTGCCGCAGATATCGCAAAGGTTCCCAGGAATACCGCATATAGCCCTCGAGATGCGAGTAACTTTTTGCTGTCTGGCATTTAAAACTCCTCCCGGGTGACTACACCGAACGCGGGGACCCGCCGGAACCCAATAGGCTTCATGCAATAAATCTCGGCTGCCAGAATCTGCCCCGGGATCTGGGAATTTCTCCAGTGGGCAACTCTCCCGGTGGCCAATGGAGGCTAGTTTAAACTTTCGGATTTCTGCAATGCAAATGCAGATTTAGCTGGAACTAATGGACCGGATCTTATGGACAGTAGCTATCTCCTTTATGGAGCCGGGAGAAAACCTATGTTTGTACAAGAGATCACGATGTGCTTGCTAGAGAGCGACTTGAGTGACTCTGACCATGGGCTGAAGGCAATAAGAATACAAGCAGCACCCATACCTCTTGGAAAGTAACAGAGCCCAAAGGTGGAGCTCAACGACAATACAGTTCTCGGGTAGAGTCTGGTAGCCAATGAGCTGGTGTTTCTTTGGAAGCGAGTGTCTGGTAATGCAACTTGTTTAACCTTCGAAATGAGCAGGAAATCATTAATATCAATTCAAAGGCGCATCCTGCGGAGACCGCCACACCTATAGGGAATAACAGGCACTGAGAAGCCAACCTCAAAGCTGACGAAGACACCGAGAGCAGCATCGAGGTGGTTCAATATATCCGGCAGCGACTGTAGTGATGGCGAGACGGCTCATGGCCAAACAGTGAATTCTGAGATCACTTGCAAATCCCCCCTTCTTCTGCCAACAGATTGTACTAACGAGCGAAACAGTTTACAAGAACCCTACAATACTCGACCATGTAGCCCTATTGGTTGCCCGTAAATTGATTTGCAGAAGGTCTATATTGGGGTGGTTTGCGGGGTGGAGGTGGGGCAGGTTCACTATTGTCGATCCCGTCAGGGCGGTGAAGTACGAAGGCAGAAAATCGCTCTGCAGACCAACTCTGTCGGAATACACTTTCCATTGGAACTCCGCACCTTAATATCAACCTCACCGTTGATAATGCTAGGGAAGACTTGGGGTTGTTGTCAAAAGGAATGCGACATGATGCGCGTTGAGCGAGAGTGGAGATATCGCCAACGCTTGCGCCATGTCCATCAATATCGCCGGTGGTGGACATATGAAATCCCCTGCAACTGCCAATAAACGCTTCGCATATTGAGACGACCATGCGAGGAACACATCCAACCAAATCACTACATTCTGACAACGAAGAAACAGCGTTATGAAGTTGTTATTGTTTAATCTCACCTTCCCGGCATTAATAGCAGCCAGAAGGCTTCTCACCCGTCGAAGCTATAACGAGCTTGGGAAATTGAGAAAGACAGAGTTTTCAGACCGCTTCTCGTAAGTATTCCCGAATCATATGGATTAACACAATCTGCATTGACAGGTCTCTTTTTAGTGTCCCTCTGGCCGATATCCCCAAGCCTAATGATATAGGGTGCTTTTGTGGAATTGAATGTAGGAAAGAGATGCCGAAAAGGTTACATTACGATTGAAACGGAATTGGCTGGTCTTTGTCTATCTAGACTTCTGTAGGCGCAAGAGGTATCACCAAACTGTCACTGAAGGATTGTCCTCAATAGAGAGCATAGACGCTGGAGCAGCTCTGAGTTGTTGATGGTTCCGCAGAAGTCAATGGAAAATGATAGAATTCCCGCGGCCTTGATAAGAATGTTGAGCTAACTCGGAATATGATCTCGTCCACTCATTTGAGAAGAGGTCTAACGACTACCTGAGCCCCTCACCATCAAGTCGCGGATGCCACTTCCAGCTCCAGAATAGAGAGCTTGCGTTTTGAATCTGGATGAAAATTTGGACTTCTAGCGCGCCACACGTGGCAAATTTCACATATTGACGAGATTCCGGAACCCAGATTTCGCGTTTTGACCGTTCGATACCCCTCACTTGCGGGGGCTGGAAACTCTATGGGAGGGGTAAACCTCAGTACCCTCATATCTCATCAGTTTCAAGAGCATTTGGTCTGAGTGGTAGTGGCGATTGACAACTCACTGAGGTTGTGGATTCTCTGGTCTTTTATCCATGTTGCGAAAATTTCTGTTTTGCATACAGATTCAAGGCGCAAACTTCTCTAGTGGCAGAGATCATGAATCCTACTGGCGGTCAAGAATTAAGATACACGTTAACTTGTGTAGTACGTGCAGCTTGCATACCCGACGCCAATAACGCAACAATTTCTATTCGCCTTGACGCTTGAAGTCAGATTGCAATGTAGTTGAGCTGGGAACCAGACAAATGACAGCAACGTATATTCAGTCTTCATGCAACCTGCACATACTACAGAATTAACGAGTTGGTCCCAACTACAATCGATGTGGCGACCATTGAATGGTCTTACACGTGCAAGGGTGTCTACTATTCCTTGCGCTGGTATTGAGTACCGAGTACGTATACAAAGGACTAAGTATCCTGGTATGCTGATTTTATTGGCCAATTGGATTTCATCTCGCAGTACTCTACTTACCTATGTACTTACAGTACCAGCCACCAACCACGCTGTTTATCTCTTGTAATACCAGTGCAAGGAGTGTTGTCCGAGAAAGCGTACCGGCGCATCCGACAAGCGGAAACGAAAATTAGGAGCGAGGCTCTAGAAAAATGCGATGAACCCGAGGAGGGGGCAAGGCATAGCGGTGTGGACAGGGACCATCCTCTTCCAGCTTCTGTTTGTTCGAAGCGTGAGGTGGAAGGCATGCCGCTTCTTGACAAAGGCCCGCCTTCGGTATTAGGGAGGGGATACAGAGTCGGTGTCAATATACTCACTGATATTGTCTATAGATACATCACATGTTAAAAAGGTATATTGTGATTTCCTACGAACTCGTGTGGAAAGGGTAGACCTTTCATCCCCACCTTATATCTGCGGGTGAGAGGATTCACTTTGGCTGCAATGACGGTATTCAAAACACCTAGTACCTGGTACTACCTACCCGTTGTAAGTAAAGTATGGTAGAGTAGAGAGCTCTACCAAGGTCCTTACTGTAACTCTTTTAATATCTACGGTGCATAATTGCGGCAACATCACCGTCTGAAGAAAGAAGGAGAGTGTCTATGTGAGGGACGGATAAGTATCCGAATATGTACAATCACCCTCAGAACCAGAAATCGGGCCGGGGTCCCTGGCAGTTTATGGAAGCAAGGTACCAATCAAGGTCTTCTCCGCAATTTGGCTAAAAGAGGCTTTCCCAATGGATGCGTAACCGGTGTTGTGTATAAGTAATACCTAAGAAACTAGTATGCTCCAATTTACCTGAGGGTTCGTAATGTCGATACTGCGTAACAGTATGAGGACAATAATCAGGGGATTACAAGAAGGAGGCTCTGTTAGGGTACATGTGGTAGGCGCCTTGCATCTCGACCGTGCACCCTCCCAACTATCATCTCGAGATTTCAACATACCGAGATACCGAGTGTCGTTAATCAGTAAGCCGCGGTGGTACAATGTGGGCGCCTCCCGTCAACGTCTAACTATACACAGCAGCTAGGCCGCCGCATATATACACAGAAAAATCTAGGGAAAGGGAGTGTCCCTGCTGCCCCAGCCTCCCCAGTAACGTGGGGCCATTGTTGCTGTTTTTAATGTCAGCGTACGTGATTTACCGCCCCGTAACTGCCTGAATCAATCGATTACCTTACTCAAATGGCTCAATCGTCTTGTAGACCCCCAGAAACATAGAGTACATATATCGTTCTTTCTTCCGGTGTATCACTAGAGTTTCTGTAAGCTCTGCAGTCACTCGTTTCCCGTCCTCTCCGAATCAACAACACCACTTTCTCGCCAGCTATGGTGAACCTCAGACTCAGCATCGTGGCGGGGAGTCTGTTCCTCATTTCAACGGCTCTTGGACAGGCCCACAGCCCGCCGTATTATCCCTCACCGCGCACCGATGGATCAGGGGATTGGAAAGCAGCATATGCCAAAGCTCGTGACTTTGTAGGTCAATTGACGCTGCTGGAGAAGGTCAATCTTACGACCGGAACAGGATGGCAGATGGATAATTGCGTCGGTAACGTTGGTGAGCACCCGCTACCTCCTCGTGAAAATATTCTAATGTGTTAGGCACGATTCCGAGACTTGATTTCCCGGCCCTCTGTTTGCAGGATTCTCCCCTCGGTGTTAGGTTGACGACGTATGTTTCGGCGTTTCCGGCGGGAATGAATGCGGCTATGACGTGGGATAAGAAGCTCATGTATGCGCGCGGTCATGCTATGGGTGTCGAGTTCAAAGGGAAGGGAATCAACATTGCGTTGGGCCCTGTGGTGCGTGTCCTGCCCGGGGAACATGGTGGTTTTAATGACTGAGGAATCTTGATAGGCCGGACCACTTGGACGTCACCCCGAAGGTGGGCGTAACTGGGAGGGGTTCTCGGCGGATCCCGTATTGACTGGTTATGGGATGTTTGAGACTATCAAAGGCATCCAAGATGCAGTATGCACCCCCCCCCCCCTTCTCTCCCCCCGCTTCTCTACGCGGACTAATAAACCAAGGGTGTCGTGGCTACTGCCAAACATTACATTGGCAACGAACAGGAAATTATGCGACAGACTCTCGAGGGTCAGGCATTTGGCCACAATATCAGCGAGGCGATCTCCAGCAATATAGACGATAGAACCATGCATGAACTTTATTTGTGGCCGTTTGCAGAGTCTGTGCGGGCTGGCGTCGGAGGTGAATTTCTTAAGATGAAGCTGTGGGCTGCTTGTGCTGACTGGGTTTAGCGGTGATGTGCAGTTATCAACAATTGAACAACAGTTACGGCTGTGCGAACAGTAAATTGATCAACGGGCTTGTTTGTGCATCCTGGCCCAATTTCTACTTCTTCGCTCACTGAGCCCCGGGGTTTTTAGTTGAAGGATGAACTTGATTTCCAAGGCTTTATTATGAGTGACTGGGCAGCACAGCACAGCGGAGTTGCTACTGTGGGTTCTACAGCTCGTGTGACCAAATCCTAGAGGCTAACTTCGTGAATAGAGTCTTGCAGGTCTTGATATGACTATGCCCGGAGACGCTACCTTTGGTAGTGGGTACTCATACTGGGGCGGTAACCTCACACTCGCTGTTGTCAACGGCTCAGTCCCGGTTTGGAGGCTCGATGATATGGTGACCAGAATTATGTCTGCCTACTTTTACGTTGGCCAGGACCCCAAGACTTACCCAAAGACAAACTTTAACTCCTGGACAACTGATGAAAACGGCTACTTCCATTTTTCTCCTCAGAAGGGCTATGGGTTGGTTAACCACGATGTGGATGTTCGAGCTGACCATGACAAACTTATCCGCGAGGTGGGCGCAAAGTCAGCTGTACTTCTGAAAAATGACAATGGGGCGCTGCCTCTGTCCGGACGAGAGAAGCAGATTGCTGTTTTCGGGTCGGACGCGGGAGATTCTCCGTACGGTCCAAATGGCTTCTCGGATAGATCGGGTGATATGGGAACTCTTGCTATGGGATGGGGATCTGGAACAACTTATTTCCCGTATCTTGTGACTCCACTTGAAGCGATAAAAGCTCGCGCAATGAAGGGACGAAGTATTGTGCAATCAGTTACTGACGACTATGCATATGACCAAATTAAAGCAGCCGCCACTCAAGCATCTGTCTGCTTGACGTTTGTGAACGCGGACTCCGGAGAAGGCTACATTAGCATTGATGGAAACCAGGGAGATCGAAAGAACCTGACACTTTGGCATGACGGAGAGAAATTGATCAGCCACGTGGCAAACAATTGTAACAATACCATCGTGGTAATTCACGGAGTTGGAGTTGTATTGCTCGAAGCGTTTATTGAACACCCCAACGTTACCGCCGTCTTGTTTGCTGGACTACCTGGACAAGAATCTGGAAACGCCCTCGTTGACGTCCTCTACGGCGATATCAGTCCTTCCGGCAAACTACCTTTCACAATCGCAAAAAAGCGCTCAGACTACGGCGTAAGCCTGAAAAATGAAACTGATGTTGCGTTTCCGCAAGAAGACTTCAAGGAGGGCCTCTTCATCGACTACAGACACTTTGACAAGAATAGCATCAAGCCCCGCTATGAGTTTGGCTATGGATTGAGGTATGGCTGGTTTCACTCGCCCTAACACAAAACGTCACTGACATGAAGCGAACAATCAGCTACACAACATTCAAGTACTCGCAACTCTACATTGCCAAACTAGCCGATCCAAAAGCATACAAACCCTCAACCGGCTTAACATCCACCGGGAGCAGCTCCAACCCCTCGTTCAAACCATCCGATTATCTCCCCCCCGCAGATTTCACCTCCTGGAAAATCCCCGGCTTCATCTATCCATACATCACCTCCACCTCGCAAATCAAAAAGGGCACTTACCCCGCCCCCGCCGGGGCCTACTCCACCAAACCACAGCCAATCCCTGCCGCTGGCGGTGCGCCAGGCGGTAATCCATCCCTCTACGAAGCTGCATACGAGGTCTCAGCCATGATCACCAATACCGGGGCGTACGCTGGCGAGGAGGTTGTACAGCTGTATCTTGAAACTGGGCTGAAGGATGATCCGGTTGTGGTGTTGAGGAACTTTGAGAAGGTGTCTTTGGCGGTGGGACAGAGCACAGTGGTGAGGATGATGCTAAACCGGAAGGATTTGGCAAGGTGGGATGTGGTGAAGCAGGATTGGGTCGTTACCGAGGGTGTGAAGAAGGTCAGGGTTGGGTCGAGCTCGAGGAATACACTATTGACGGGGACGCTTACGTAGGTGCTCTGTGCTTCTTTATTTTGTAGGGTCTTGTATCTGTATTCTTGTGATTTTAGGCTGGATATGATGTGATATGGTAATGGTATATACGTATAGGTGGTGGTTCATGATGGGATTTGCATATCTACTCTATTTCAATAATGATAGTGACCACGGGATTACGATACTTAGCGGTTCCTATCTATGTCACTGGTGACTTTCGGTGGATATCTCTGGAAAATGCTTGCGCTCTAAGTTCGTAGAGATGCCGGTGTGATAGATTATAGATCATCACTCTGGCTCGTTTTCGTGCCTCAAGTCATCACCAGAATGGCCAGCTGGGTTGGGCGTTTGCAACTCTCTGGAAAAAGTCACTTTTCGAGTTTTGAGCTCGAAGAGATGGTTGAGGTTGCGGTCACCAGTCAATCCTCTAACTTAGGTACATACCGAGAAGTGGCCAGCTCTGGACTACATAGGTAGATACATCGACTGTCTCCGACTATCTACTGAGCACCGTCTACAACCAGCCCAGATCGACCGTCACCAGCCAGCTCCCGAGCACCGCCTGCAGCCAGCTGTGATCGACCACCCCCAAGTGCACCTCCAAGGGGCTTGATCACCGTCTCCAAATGTACCTCCAAGTGCGCTCGATCATCATCTGTAAGTGTGCTCGATCACCCCCTCCAAATGCGCTCGATCACCCCCTCCAAGCCCGTTCGATCACCCCCTCCGAGTGCACCTCCAAGTTTGCTTGAGCAATGTGTTTAAGTATACTTCAGTACCGTCTCCCGCTAGCGCAGATCGACATATATAGATAGATACAAAATACAAGCTGAATTCATGATATTTGCAATTATTCAATTAAGAGTGGAAACTGAATATCTCGCCCAAGCTTGGTGGTGGTCGCTCAGTATATGGGTCGCTCGCTCATCTCGACGGGTTTTTAAGTATCCAAAAAAACCTAACCCACAATTGGTGATCTAAGCGCTCGATGCGGGTTAGGGTTTTCTGGATACTTAAAAACCCGTCGAGTACGGTCGTGCGCTGAGCGGAAAGCCCCTCGTCGAACGGAGACGACTAAAAAATTCGTATCACACGCGCTCGTGCGTCGGACGAGGCCGAGCGGAGATACCCATTCTTCTCGATGTTAATTTAATTGCCATATAAGCGAAACTCCGTCGCTGCTGCCATCTATTCACCGAAACGCCACCGAAAAACAAAGAGAAAAAACAGTCATTGTACTCGTCGGATTTTTAAGTTATCGGCCACCATTGAACCCTAACCCACACTAGAGCTATCTTAAGAGTCATTTTAAGCGCTGGGCTAACCTATTTAAGCTGTGGTTAGGGTTAAGAGTGACCGAATACTTGAAAATCCGACGAGTACAGCCAAACGACTGAACAGCTCAAACTCCATCCTTTCTCCAACCTTCGGACACTCATAATCTCACCCATCGTGTCTGAACCGGACGAAAAATCAATTTCGAAAACAGGCTCTCCAACTCCCCTCATATTCGCCAATACTGCCTGCCTGAAATGCCAACGCAGAAGCTGATCGACTGGTTGATGCGGATCCTCTAGAAATAGCTGATCGAGATACCTGACGGCGATGCCTTTCTATCGCACCTGAAGCAGACGATTTTGTAGTTATACTGGACGACTTCAAAAACTAGTCATACATACATCTGGGTTGATAGATACCAAAAAGCTGTCGAAAAGGGCGTGAAGGTACTGTCAAGCAACATCCCATTCTGAACGGAGTTGATGGATCCTCTAGTACTCGGTTGAATGGTTATCCAGTGACCTTCGAATGATAAAGGGAAGATGTGCGCTGCCTCGAAACCTTCCCAAAATTCATACTCAGCATCCGCCTCTTCTCCATCGCCTATCTCTCTCACGGACAGCATCACGGAACGGTGCAACACGAGTTCCAGTAGACACCGAATCGTACGAACCAGCCAGAGCTCGTCATTGACGGTGATGGAACCTAGATACCCAGACTCAGAGGTGGCTTGACTGTAGTTCACGTATGAAACCTACTGTTCGTGAGAATATAGTAATTCCATGGCTGGTACGAATTGCCATCCCTCTGAATCGTGGTGCCGCCTTCGTCTCGCAGGAAGTAGTCGCTATCGAAGATGAAGATGAAGATGATCTCAAGATGATCTCTACCATCGAGTGAGGCTGGCATTCGTCACACCGTTTTGAGAATGAGGCCTCCGAGCACTGTAGTGGGATCCTTCGCATCGTAAATGTGGACATCGCATCCGACTGAGCGATTGGTAGCCGGCATGTAGAGTAGTCAAAACCGCGTCGCGTCGTGTAGAGAAAGAGAATCTGCATCGTTGTATGTGAATTAGTTCATAAACCGCGCGATACGATGTCAAACGCTCCTGGTGGGTTTATTGTGTTGTATATACGTAAAGTTTGAAGCCCCTCCGTCTAGAGTACTTCCATCTATGATATGATGCAGGGCCTTGCGGGGAAGTTTCCGACCTATTACTTTAATTTGATAGGGATCTTAATGCTCCGTTTGATACGAGAAATCTTTATTTGCGATTAAAGCATTATCAAGACAAGAAACACACGTATGGCATTATTCGCAAGGTTAAAACTAGATAGATAGAAGGAAGCGCATTAACCACAACACACCAAACCGTTTTTTGAATCCCATTTCCATTCCATTCCATTCACGCCACCACCGGTGGACCTTTCAGTTAAATACATTCAGTCGGAGGGAAGAAGGGAGAGGATTCAATCAATCCCTTCACAATCGATGCAGTCGCAAAACTGTCATCCACAAGAAAAAAAAGAAGAAAAAAGCGAGCCAAAACCCAAGAAAGAAAGAAACAGGCATGTACAAATACATTTCCTCCCCATTTTCATTTCGCCTACCGATTAAACCGTCCCTAATTCCCATAATACCCACCAGCGCCACCAGTAGTAGGTAGTTGTACTCCGGCTAACAGAGCAACCATTGCGTCTGGTCGGAATCGAACCGCATTGTACTTATCCGCACCTGGGAGGATGCTGAGGAGGTGCATGATCGCGTCCGGGAGCCCGGATTCGTTCCGCGCTGGCCCGTTACTCGTGTTACCGCCACCGCCGCTGTCTCGATCCCGCTTGGTATAGTCTCGCCGACTGCCATCCTTGGGAGCGGCTGCGGCTGCGGCTGCTGCTGCCGCAGCAGCTTGTTGCTGCTTGATCTGGTTAAGTCTTCTTCCGGCGGCGCCCTTGAGGACAGGAACAGGCGAGTCTGCACGGGGTAGCTTGCGCGCGCGTGACGAGAAGTCGTCGTCGTCTTGGGCTGCGCGTTTGGGTGAACCAATTCTAAGGTTTGGCGGCGGCACGGGTGGTGGGGGAGGGTGGAATGTTCCGCCTCCTGGGACAAGGGGTGCGGCTCCAGGGATTGGGGGTGGGATTGGAGGAGGGGGTGGGAGGGGAAGGCCTGCGGCTACAGCGGCGGCAGCCTCTGGAGGAAGGGGGAGAAGAGGTTTAGGCCTTATTTGGTGTGAGGGTGAGATGATAGGGAGATATTTGCACGGATCCATAGTGTGGTATGCATATCGCGTCGAAAACTGTTCAAGTTTCTGGTCGGCGGGGAAGAGTTCTGCCATGCGTTTTTCTAGCTTGTACACTTGAGCGAGGTCGCCGTAATGTGCTTCGTATTCGTAGAAGAAGCGGTAAACACGTTGTGCTTTCTCTGCTGGAACCTTTGAAACGAAGGTTTCGAACATTGCTCTCGCATCTATTATTGGTAAGTAACTCGAATCGGTGTGTATGCGGGGGATGCGGAGGGCCTACTGGTGATATCGTTGATATTGACCAAGTGCTTCAAGTACTCCAATGCAAAATCTTCGTCTTCCGGAAATAGCTTCATTCCCCTTTCAAAAATCTTCAACGCCGCAGGGTCCCTGTAGCAATGATATTCAATCAAGGCTGAAGCAACATAGACGTCGCTAGTGATCTTTCCCTTCTTTCGCGCATCTGCAAAAATCTGTCGACTTCCACCAAGAGGCTCGTTTACCCGTCCGTGACCTTGAATACGTCTCATCGCTCGCATAAGATCAATCCATACTGCCGAGATAACCTTACTCAATCTCAGCATCTCAACCTTGGTCTTCTCCTTTAGCTCGTTAATTTTCTTCTCCTTGGTACTTTGAGGAGCAGGTCGGTCGTCATAATCATCGTCATCATCATCGGTTCGACTCCGGGGGCTGTCAGCATTGGCTGCTTCCTCTTCCAGCTTTTCAATCTCTTCCCTTTCCCTGGCTTGCATCTTCGCATAGAGACCATATAACGTGGTAAGCAGATCATCGTATGGCTTCCTTACAATCTGTCCCTTACGAACGGCAGCTACTTCTCCATCTTCCGCAGGAGTAATTACTTCCAATCGCTCGGCGTGTCTGAAGGTAAGCAAGGTGCTTTCAGGGTTAGCCTGAAGTCCCTGCTTCAAGAACTCCATTCCCTGGACTTCCATATCGTTGTCAAAGCAATATTCGGCTGCCTCGAACCACATCTCTGGCCAAAATCGGAGTGCCATTAAAGCTTGCTTGTATGCATAAATAATGCGATTTCGGAGGGCAGCCGGATCTTCCTTTGCTAAAACTACCGGGTCGTCTTTCTCCCACTTAATCCACTTTTTCCAGAGGGTAACTTGATAGTTCCAATCATCGTCGCCTTCGCAACCGGGTGCGGGTGGTAAATGCGGCAGGGTTTCACGACGGAGGCCTCGAGTAAGATTCGTGAGCTCAACAAGGCAGGCACGAGCTGTCATGAAGGATGGCGATCGCTCTTGGAGGAACTTTTTAGCCTGGTCACACTTTATCAGCTTCTAATCACGGATGAGTATACAATTGTAATGTTTGTACCGTCATCTTATTCAGCCCATGTTCGAATCCATCATACTCCCTCCACATAGCTTCTACACCAATCACAGGCTGAGTGACAGCTTTTTGATAAACTTTTCGCAAACTATCCATTTTCTGCTGGTCCATCCAACTGCTACCGCCCACATTACCAGGCGCACTCTTTATGAACGCAATATGATCTTGCCATATCCGCCCGGCTTCCTTGTCACATCCGATATTATTCAGAACAAATTCATAAGCCTGGCTGATAATACCCCTGGCTTTTCCGGATGGGTCGTTGGTGAGGTTGTTGCGCCGTCGGATGTAGTCTAGATACAAACTCCATAGCTCAACGTTAGGCACGGTGAGTAAAGAGCGAGAAAAGACTTGCTCCACGCGCGTTAGCTCGTTGTTATCAAGTTCCATCCTCACATAACCCATCCACTGCTGCGCCTAAATGGTCAAGGGAATAAGTCCCGACTGTTAGCCTAGAAAAGCAAAAACCGGGGTGGTAGACTCACGGCCTGAGGAAATATGACAAAAAATCTCTCATACACCGCTCTTGCATCGTCAAACTTTCCTTTGCGCTTGTGTTCCTCAATCAGTGATAACCACGCATCTACATCGCCTCTAGGATTATCCGCAATTCTATCCTCAAGCTGTCCAACCAAGTCCTGTGGTAATCGCTTCCGCTTTCCACCAGTTGTGGTTTTCTGTGTGGGGGCGACCTGGGCAGCAGATTGGGCGGCTTTTGTCGGCGTACCCCAGTTGGATGGTTGTTGGGTGATCGTAGGAGTTGGTGGCAGAGACGGTGTGGTTTCTTGAATTTCATCCCTCTGGATGGTAATAGACACAGGAACAACACTGGAAGAATCAAGAACACCAAAAGTGGGAGCACCAATGGCAGCAGATGTGGTTGGTGAAGCGACAGATGGCACAGCGGAACTCCGTGCAGAAGTTGCGGGAGTATCATCTCTGTTCACCTCTAAAACATCTCGTTGAGCCTGTTCTTCCTGTGTCGTAGGCCGTTCACGATCTCCCTCGTGCTCATGTCCGTTTGTTTCAGCCGTAGCTGAAGTTGTAGATGTGGTTGTGGCAGGAGCAACAACCTCGTCGGTCGCCGCTTGCGTTTCCTGTATATCATGTGTAGCCTTCATCGCATCAAAAAAAGCTTGTTCCGCCTCCGAAACTGGGATTTCGTCCGCGTCCGCCATCTCTCGCGTAACCCAAAGTAGAAAAAAGTATTCCAAAAAGGTTCCGAACACTTAACATGCAACAAAAACCCCCCCGGTAGTAGCGAGTGGCGACGGGCGGCGTGACGGTAGCGAAAGAAATATAACGGATCACGGAGGAGCCAGAAAACGATTGATGTTCAATTTCTTCTCTCTTGGGTAAATAGCAATATTCTCTCAGAGCAATAATTTCGTGATTTCCGCACGCGCTACCAGCAGCAAACAGTCAACAGTCACAACAATCTCCCTGCGCGTCGAGTCAGCCGTAGTCCTAGTTTTCGCGATAACGTTCGTTGGCGAACCTGAGCAACACCTGTACCCACAGAGGCCGACGTTTCGTGAAATCGTAAATGATGGGCGTCCCGTGGGATTAGAGATAGATACTAGGCTGTCACAGGGGAGCGCTTGAGGATGCGACCGTGAATATATCGCGTAGTGGTAGTGATGGTAGTGGCTGTGGTGTAGAGACGAGTTGTCCAGAAGTCACAAGAGATTCGACAGAGAAATAGAGATGGACGTCAGTCTAAAAAGCATCGCCAAGCCAAGCGGCACCCCTGCCAGTCCCATTCCCTATTCCCCACCCATCATCCCCAACAGCTCCCATTAAAGAATTGTAAAGGATCTTTCATGCTTTACGTGTGTTCATGACTTCAGCACCTTGACGAATTAACGGAAGGAAGGAGCATTATTTGATACTGAAATTCTGAATTACTATTGTCATTGCAGTTCAGCGACATGGCGCTAAAAGCCAAGCAGAGAAGACTTCTAGAGTACACAATCCGAGATTATAGGTACAGAGATGTCCCCAGATCGGAAAAGAGCAGACGAAACACGTAAATAAATAAGACATCAGAAACACAAGCATCTCAAAACCTGTTACCACTGAATTCACCACAAGTCTGAATCTAAGCCTAGAGCAAAAAAGAAAGTTGCACCCAATCCAGACCAATATCATGGGTTTTCTTCAGGTTTTCTCCCCAACACCGGTCCCTCATTCGAGCTTTCCACAGGTTTATCTCCCGGGCTCTTAGGTTTTTCTGGAGCATCGAGTGAACTGGGTTCTGGTATTGATGTAGAGTCCTTTGGTGTAACAGTAGCCGGTGGAGCAACTTCGCCGGGATTACCCGCGGCGGGAGCCTCCTTCTCTGCCACACCAGTGGCTTCTTTTGCTGGTTCCGCATCTATCATGTCTTCATCGTCTGCAGTCACACCAGGTCCATCAACCTTCTGTTTTTTCTCTGGATGTTCCGCGGGGAGTTCATCACCCATGTCAATATCTCCATCCCCATCTTGTTCCCTTGCCAGCGTTTCGAGTTCCTCGTCATGTTCTCCCCGATAGCCCAAATCACTCGATAAGGGAGGCACCACAGGTGCACCGGCATCGCTCGTAGATCCGCTGACTCCTGGTTGTGGTGTCGCAACGCCAGATCCGGATCCGCTGGCATTTGCATCTTTGAAGCTCTGCTGGTTTCTTCGTCGCTTCTTTCCATTCCCGTTTCGTTGGACGCCAATGGAATCGGCCATCTCCTCGTCTTCCGAGTCCGAAAGTTCGCCCGGCTTCTCGACTTGTTGCTCCCATCTGCGCTGAGTGTGACGACGATCCATTCCCACAGTGTCCTCTTCCAGATCGTCAAGTATGGCATCCTGTTCCTCTTGGTGTTCAGTGGTTCCCCTTCCAACATCAGACATTTGTACAGATGGTGCGTGACGAGTACGTTCCAAATTCGAGAGAACCTGCATCTTGATCTTTTCTAGGTATTCGCGAGAATTAAGATTTTCCATGTTGGAAGGTCGGACATTTAGTTCGTAATCGGGACCAAAATACTCATAGAAGTCACTGTATGGCAATTCGGGCCCAACAATCTGATCCACCAGAACACCAGTCTCATAGCACCAAGCTCTGCTGACGTTTCGCATCGTATAACCTCCTCCACCAACTACCAGTGTAGGCAGGCCAAACTTCTTCACATACTCAACGCAGTTTGCATGCCCCTTCATGCTCAGGTTGAAACAACCCAATCTATCTCCCGAAAGTGAATCCGCACCACACTGAAGGACGACCGCCTCTGGACGGTAAAACTCCATAACATGCTTGATCACAGGTTCGAAAACTTCTTTGTACGTAATGTCCGTAATACCGTCCCTCAACGGGAAGTTTACGGCGTAATACTTTCCCGCGCCGACGCCAATATCCCGGAGTTCACCAGTACCAGGGAAGTATTCACCATACTTGTGGAAGGAACAAGTCATGACTCGGTCGGTAGTATAGAAGGCTTCCTCGACACCATCCCCGTGATGAACATCGATGTCAATATACAACACGCGCTGCTTATAGCGGAGAAGCTCAATTATGCCGAGGACGATATCTAGTCGCACTTGTTAGTTTGTTTATCCAGGCCACAGAGGCAGCATCATTACCATTCAGGTAACAAAAGCCCGACGCTTCGCTCTTCTTGGCGTGATGCAGACCACCAGCCCAGTTGATCGCGATGTCGCACTTCCCACGGTTTAGTCGAGCCGCACCCTCCATACTTCCTCCCCCGGAGATACCGCAAAATTCAAACAGGCCATCAAATACGGGACAGTCGTCGCCAACATTGTATTTGCCTTGTTCCTTTGCGTATGCATCCATGTTGTCCGGGGTCACTTTCGACAAGAAGTCGATGTATTCGTCAGTGTGGAATTGGCACATTTCTTGTTTCGTGGCCGGTTTCGCTCTCTGGTTTGAACTGTTAGCAAGTAAAGGAATAGATTTAGTAACACCAAACTGACGTAGATTTCCATTTTCTTGTATAGGCCATAGTTCATGATGAGACTGTGGGTCATTCGTATTCTGTGTGGTTTCATCGGATGTCCAGCGACGTAGGAATAATTTCTGTATTGTGGCGGTCAGATATAAGGCTGCAGAAGCTAGAAATAGGAGAAGTTCATACCCAACATCGGCTGTGCATAGTCGGGAAATCGGGTCAGCCAGATGCTTCAAAGTCCATTTATATCCTTTCCTACTCATTCTATCCGCCCATCCTTCCATCCTCGGTGGTACGGACGAGAAGTCAATACTTACAATCGTAGAACTAATCTAGAAGTGAGCGGCGCTCGAAACATAACAGCGGGTCGAAATGGGATCACTTACATATGCTACCCTCTTGCTTTGCGTCCCATTGGTCGACGGAGGGTCGATGGGTGCGCCAGCCTGAACGTGCGCCATTGTCGCTGGTGCTGGTTTCTCAACCCAAATCGCGCGAATCGGCAGAAGTTGTGTTGGTGGAAAAGTAAAAACGGTATGGAACTTGAGAAGTTGTATGTCGTATTGATGGGAAGTCCTCAGTATCGAGTTGACTGCCGATTGCGAATTTAGACGTGAGCGCGACAGACCAAGTGATAGAGAGGGTGAGAATGAACGAATGGTGTAGACGAGCTACGCACCCTTGCACCCAAGGGTTTGCGAGCTAAGCCGGGTAAAACAGATGCAGGTGGTTTTTGGGTTCGCTTTTGGGTTCGCCTCTATTCTCTGTGCTCCCATATTATGACTTTTGAGTTCTTCTCTAGGCAGCATCTAAGTTACTAGAGTACGCTCCCTCTAGCTAGTTGCGAGTCTACTCGAGTAGAGCATTTACTCTCATTATGACTTTGATTACAGTTTCCCAGCGCCGACTGTGGTTCATCCAATGCCAGCTTGACTAATTTGTCGTTTACCTCATACGTGCTCACTCATACACTCACGTGGTAATTCTCGCATGGCGATCCGGCTGAGTATAAAGTGCGTAGAGAAAACGTCATTTCCAAGGCAGTGCAACAGAAGTCGCTACCATGGAAAACCCAACTCGCCCTCGACATCCTTTCAATTATTTCATTCTCCACTTGGTACTCGGAATCACTAGTTTCACTACTCTCTAGAGTACTTTATAGACTATAACATCTGAATCGCCACATTTCCGGTCACTTCCCACTGCGGTTATCACCAACAACCATCAATATGGCAACAGACGTTCATGAGGCCCTCAAGACCCTGTCGCCAATCGAACACATTGAATTTCCTTCAGATCCTTCTGCACTCGACGCCCACCTGGTGACTTCACTGGCCGACGTCCACACTCTAATCAGTTCTATCCCTCCACCAGCTATACTTCCGAAGTCTCTTAATCTCCCCGAACCTCCAAACATGGACACAGAAGCTCTTCAGAAGGAGTGGAAACCTGTGAAGCTGTCTAACAAAGAAAACCAAATTGGAATAAGCGTTTTCAAGCTGTCGGCAAAAGATGGAAAGGGCACCTGGTTTGCTCGCCGCTCCATTCACACCAATATATCCTTCGATCGCTTTAAAGCTGGCCTTCAATATGAGTTCAAAGAGAAGGAAAAACCGGGACCAGTACGTGGGATCGGAAGAGATGTTTTAGTGCGCCACGAGTCATCAGAGCTGGGAAGGGGGGAGATATTGCAGCTTTCGGCTCAGTTCCCTGGTCCATCGGCGCCGAGAGACTTTGTCGAAGGCTGCCTATCAAGTTCAGCTCATCCAGAGGATCATTCCTCCAGACTAAGTGATCGAACAGACTCAAATTCCGGAGGTGGAGGGGAGGGAACCGCAAAAGATAGGCCGAGGCAGTTTACACTTATCTCGAAGCCCGTCCTCAACCACCCCGAATGCGACCAGAGGTCGGGCTACGTTCGTGGAACCTACGAGTCCGTCGAATTCATTCGGGAGATCCCCATCACTCCCAAATCACTTGCTAGGTGTCATAGCACGCCAAACGTCCCCTCGGTCGAAACTCCTGCGTCTCCGACACGGCCTCGCGGAAAAACGATCGGCCAAATTGCTGATGAGGTCACCGAGGCCGTGGAAAACTGTCCAGTCGATTGGATCATGATCACGAGGTCCGACCCTGGCGGCAGTGTACCTAGGTGGATGGTTGAACGCGGTACTCCTGGGGGAATAGTCAAGGATGCAGAGAAATTTCTCACGGCTCTTCTCACCATCGATACCATCTCCGAACAGCTAGCCAAGGGCAGGAAAACTAGTCAGGAAAGCTCGAAATTGCGAAGCACACCGCAGCTAGCCGAACGAAAGGATCTCGCAGATGCTGTCTTGACGGTGGAACAAGCCAAAGCAGAGCTTTCGCCAACTGTAGCATCGTCGACAATACTCAATCCTGTCAAAGAGCAAAATATTACTGGGGCTGGAGGTGGGCTTCTCTCGGGCGCTATTAATTCCATGGCCATCGGGATGACGTCACTTGCCCAGTCCATGGTGTCTTCTTCAAACCCTACTCCGCCACCAACCTCGTCATCCGACGACGAGACGCCCTCCTCTCATGGCACTGCATCCGATGCCTCCTTAGATGATACGGATGATGATGGTGCGGAAACCGCGTCTATCAAAACTTTTGCTACTTGCGATTCTTCACCTGACCTTCCGATTCCCGAACCACCTTCTCGGACCCCTTCGGTGGCCTCAACAATGACCACTTCTAACCAGACACCGGAAGAGCGCGCATTGGCTCAATTTCTTAAGGAGAAACAGAAGCTCGATGAAAAACTCAAGAAGGAAGAGAATAGACTGACAGAGCGAGAAAGGAAGATTGCTGACAAGCACCTCAAGAATATGGAGAAACAAGAGAGGAAGTACTGTCGTTCACTGGAAAAGGCGAACGAAAAGCGGCAAAAAGAGGAGGAGAAGAGAGAACGGGACGTACAGAAGAAGCTCGAGAAGGAAGAGAAGGGAAGAAGAAAGGAAACCGAGGAGTTGAAGAAAATCGTTGAGGGGCTCACTAGGGAAAATCTGGCACTCCGACAACGAATTGAAGATCTCGAGAAGGAAAGGGATAAGGAAAAGGAGGCAGCGCCGAAGGCCACCGCCGAGAAAGTCGCGGATTGATCTTTGACTAGCTGAGTGGTTTATGTACGATTCCTTTGTTATGTCTCTTTACACAGACCTTGGATTCTCTAGCATATGTCACATCTATACCCTTTTGTTTCTGGAGCATTTCGTTCTATTTGCATGTATTTATTCGGAGTTTAGAGGGGTGTATGAACTTGTTTGTCATGATATCCGATTTTGAGTCGGTTGAATTTCTTTCAACCTAGTTAATACTCTTTCCCATGAAGATCGTTCAGAGCCTGTACTAGCATTATGAAGGCGAGCAGTATCTGCAGAAAGTCCAAATAATGATGGACCACAGTTCAAATGATATTATTGCTTGATCTTGTTAGAGATAGGTATTCACCGCCTCATATTCATGTATGAGCTTGTGCGAGCTATACTCCCATGTGGCTTCATTACAGGAACGTGTACGTTTTCGAGAATTGGAACTTTCAAGCACACGGAACCTTGGGTTCCCATGTGGTCTTCGAGTAACTCTTACAACTGTCCATCTGGAGGCCACGACGAGGTTAAGGGCTTAGAGCCTAGATTTGAGGAGCTCAGGCTGGGAACTTCCGATGCTCGATGAGTTTCTTGAGTACTTCGTTCCGAGCTGCACATTTCCATCCTTAAGAAGTCAAAAACATACTTAGACTTAAGAGATTTGAGTCTGGTATGTATGAACTCGTACAAACTGCGGTTAGCTGCGGTGGTAAAGTTTTTGCAAAATCTCGCTCACTTGCTAACATATCCGAAAAGCCTACCTGATGGCTGTACATACCTACTTTACTATATGATGCAGACGAGGCTCCAGGTATTAATGGGCAAGCTTTTATGTGCTCGTAGGGTTTGTTTGGACTTGTATGTCTTCTTGCAGAGGTGACATTCTTAAATTTTTTCCATGCAAACTGCCTCGGAGTCTTCCCTCTTGCTGTATATGAGCCGTTCGGCTTCTTCACTTCTCTATGACCGCCTGCTGGAGGGACGGTTAGGTTCGTGGCCGGAATCACGGTGTTGTATATTGGGTTAGGGTTCGTACATTCGTGGAGGTACTTGATACGCCCAATTCGGGGCCTATTATTGGCCGCCTTATCTCTCGAAGACGTTGAAGTGCTTTCAATTTGTGAGCGTAAAGCCTCCTGAAATCTTTGCGTGTGATGGCACTGTTATGGTGGGCGTCGTGCTGGCAAAACAGCGTCCTCTACGTGTTCAATTTCCCTAAATTAGCCAGTCGACGAGCCTTGTTCAAAAACAAAACAATGATATCGTGCGCCATTGACAGGAGCTTTCAAGCTGGTGAGATTGTTGATCGTATGAAACACAGATACCAATCAGTAAGACGCCGTGGTGATAAGCCAACCATCAGCGGACGTCCTTTTGTAGAGCTTCAGGTTGCTTCGAGTTGTTTCTGAGAATACCAGCCTTCTAAAACAGCGTTGACAAGCTGTCTTTTCGGGGTCGGGTTCGTACAAAGAGCAGTGTCCTCGAGTTGACCGCGTTTGCCCAAAGGACTATATTCGGGAAATCCTGTGACGTAGTTTCCCGAATTCGGCAGTGACTCACGAAGTTTAATTGCTTGGCGCACGAAGCAACATCCTTGCTAGTGTTTCCCTCTCGTTCTCGCGATCACGTTTCCTCGACACGAAACTAGAGGCCCACACACCCCAATTCCATCAAGATCCCTCTTCAAGTCGCTTTAATTCAATCAATTTGGCCCCTTTTCGTGTCCTGGGAACTTTGTTTTGCTATAATCACGGATACAACTTGAGAACTCTGCTATCATGGCTAACGCTTTCATCGAACCCCAACTTTACGCGTGAGTACTACTGCACGTACTTTACGCGCCGCGTCTCCTCGGCTGTAATCAGCATCAACTGATCGCGTAACCAGTAACTTGCGAGCAAAAGCTTTTCAGTTGAGGCCAGCCAAGAGATCAGATTCTATTCTCGTTGGCTTATATACCGTGAAGGATCAATTTCCGGATCCTGACACGTTGGAAACGGGCGACTTTGGATGGTTTACCGCCCGATTGGTACGTGATGCCTTCGTTGGTAATAGTGTTTGGTTATACTTAGCTTTGTAGACTACCAGAATTTCCACCCTTCGAAGACAAGCCGATCGTATTGATCATGATATTCTCGGAGTCGAGGACTACATCATCAAACACAGTGGCCGCGAGGTCGACGCTAGTGACACTGTGGGATCGTTTGATATTATTGGTGATGGCTTCGTTTTTTTCATTGCTGTTCAGGTGAGCAAGCCAACCATTGGTGGTGTTGGCAGGATTGATCTGGTGATTACAGGGACGATTGCCATTTAACTATATCGTTGCGAATTCGCAGCCTGCAATACCATCTAGGGCAATCAAAAATGAACCTATTGAATCGTCAGAGGTGCTTTTCCCGGGAAGAGCGCTGCCGGCATCGCCGTCAGTGGTTAAGAATCTTCCTGATACACGTGGTGTCTCTCCTAAGGGATTCATCAATCCGTTCGTACGCTATTCGCCCTCTACGTCACGACATGCTTCCGAAGAGCGTGGACGCTCGTCACAATCGCCAGCTGTGCATATAAAGCCCGACCCTGCTGCGCGGGTGTCGCCATTCCCCACTCGTACTTCACTGTTTACTCCTGAGATCAAATCGGAGCCAGATCTCCGCTCTTCGCCGCTTTATGGGCTTTCAAATAGTCAGCCTCCTCATCATGGACAGGGTGACCTTCACATTCGTACTCCAAATATGCCTCAGGCATCACCGTCCTTGTCACAGTCAATGTCGATGGGACCTCCATCAATACGGCAACCTTCTAGAGAAGCATCTGTTAAGTCAGAGGTTTTAGATATAATCAAAAATGAATTCAACGATAGTGCCATGCCAAATACCCCGCACGTACAACTTCAGACTATGTTCAAAGATGTTTCCGTCGAGATTATGGAGGAGGGGATTAAGAAGGGTCTCAGTCTCTTGGACAAGCTTGACGGGTCACTTGATGATGCACAAGGAGCAGACGCAATTGCATTCAAGACGCAAATTGCCAATATCTGCAAACAAGCGGCACACCGCAAGACAGTTATCGGTGTTGTCGGAAATACAGGAGCTGGCAAGAGTAGCGTCATCAACGCTTTACTAGACGAGGAACGGTTAGGTAAGTGATTTCGGGTTCGACACCGTGCCTTATTATCTCGTCTATAAGATACATTCCACCTCAAGATGAGGAATTCTGATCGGATTCGTGGTGCACGGTTCAGCCAAATTGTTATCCCCAGTCTCAACTCATTCTCTACTCCACTTGTGAAATTGGGCACGAAAAAAGCCTAAGCTGTTGCTCCGGGGAATATATCTATTCTCGTATGGTATGGATCTTATCTGGCGTTCGCCTATTACCGTCTACCCGACATGGAGCTGGAATGTATCTTATATTCGATAAAAACGGGTATCTTTGTAGCATCACAATGCTAATTTCTAACCTTTGCCCTATATAGTGCCAACGAACTGTATGAGAGCTTGTACAGCGGTAGTGACCGAGATTTCGTACAATACAGAGACAGATGGCCCATACCGGGCTAAAATAGAGTTCATTTCCGAGGCAGACTGGTTGAAGGAGCTTCAAGTTCTGTATCAAGATCTGATGGATGAGTATGGAGAAATAAAGAATGTGTCTCGGGATCAAGATGCCAGCGTGGCGTGGGCAAAGATCAAAGCTATCTATCCCAGGAAAACAAAGGAGAACATTGTCAATAGTACTCCTGAGCAACTGGTGAGAGACGGATCGGTCCAGGGCGTGTTAGGTAAAACAAAGGTAGTTGAAGAGACGCACCCTTTGAGGTTTTACAAGCAGCTTCAGAGATACGTCGACAGTCAAGAAAAGAAGCAGAAAGACGACAGGTCTCCAAAGCAGATGGAATTCTGGCCTTTGATTCGCGTCGTCAGAATCTTTGTCAAGTCACCTGTTCTGGAGACTGGGGCTACAATCGTAGATTTGCCAGGTGTTCATGATGCAAATTCAGCAAGGTTTCTCTTCCTTTTAGATGTCTTGAAGGGTATATGTTAACAAATATTAGAGCTGCTGTCGCAGATTCCTACATGCAAAAGTGTACAGGATTATGGATTGTCGCGCCCATTACTAGAGCTGTAGATGACAAGTCGGCGTAAGCATCTGATACCTCCTGTCTCTGGAATAATAGCGGCTAACTAATCGTTATATCTTCTCAGGCACAAACTTCTCGGTGACGGCTTTAGAAGACAACTTTTAATGGACGGAGGCTTCTCGAGCATTTCCTTTATTTGCTCCAAGGCAGATGACATCAGTGTATCTGAGGCAGTATTGAGTTTGAATCTCGACGACGAGCTTGAACCTCAGACCGAGAAAATCGAGGAACTAGACGAGGAGCGAAAGGAGAAGAAAGAAAAGCTTAAAGATCTTCAAGATACGAAGTCAGACATGCAGGATGCCTCTGACGAGCTGGATGAGCTTCTAACAGCCTGTGAAGATTTGAAAGATAAAGCGGAAGAAGGAGAGACTGTTTATGCCCCCAAGATGAAACCGAAGGTGGATAAAAACAGCAAGAAACGGAAGAGAGGAGGTAGCCCTGCCAAAAAGTCAAAGAAAGCTCGGCGTTCATCTGATGACGACGAGTCTGACAACGATGAAGAAGAAGAGGAAGAGGAAGAGGAGGATGTGGATAAGGGTGATCCTATAACTTTGGAGATGATCGAAGAAAAGATCGATGAGCTCAAAGCGACAAAGAAAGAGGGACGTAAGGCCAAGCAGGATATCGTCAAACAGATAACTAAAATGAAGGCTGAAATCGCTGAGTTCAATGAAGCTATCAAGAAGCTCGAGGATGAAGTCGCTTGTAGGTGTATAGCCGAACGCAACAAATACTCTACTGGTGCCATCCAGCAAGACTTTGCCGCGGGTCTTCGGGAGTTAGATCTGGAGGCAACAGAAGAAAGGGACGGGGAGAATTTCGACCCCAATATTGACCAGAGGGATTACGAGGAGGTTGCAAATTCACTTCCAGTCTTCTGTGTAAGCAGCCGAGGATATCAAAAACTCCAAGGACGCCTCAAGAAGGACGGCGATCCTCCAGTGTTCAAAGATATTGAACAGTGAGTAGTTTTCCCCACTGGGCTCCGACGATAGTTAACGGTAATCCCAGGACTGGAATGCCGGCATTACAGAGCCATTGTACGAAGCTCACAGAAAAGGGACGACTCGCCAATGGCCGCAAGTTCTTGACGAGTGTTAGCCAGTTGTGCAACTCGCTGAATCTGTGGTCTTCGGGTGCTAGCGTCAATCTCAGCGCAGCTGAAAAGGATCAGGAGGTTCAACGTTTGGATAGGAAATTCGCCGATCTTGATCGAAAATTGGATAGGGTGTAAATCGCCGATCCACAGGAGGCATAACACTCGTTGCTAACTGGCGAATAAGGGCATCGAAAGCACCATATCCGAACTCAAGGAGGAGATGAAAGATTCGATTTTTGACCGCTATGGTACTGTGCATCCTATATACGCATAATGATGTTTTTTTGTTTTTGGAAGAGGCGCTGGTGGCTGTGGAAAGAAGCATTATATTCTGACATTCGGTTTCTATCCAGCCGATGCGGTTAATAGTGCTGCCAAACAAGCGCCTGAAACTGTGGCGAAGTGGGGAATGAAAGTTGTGCGAGAATCACCACCCGTCGTTGCGTTTTTAGAAGTAGCATATGGTAGCTAATATATATGGGTTTCCAGAATCGAAGTGCTCCCCAAGAAGGCGGATACTATTGGTCGACGTACAAAGCTCTGTGTAGAAGAGACGGCGTTTTCACCAATGATGGTGCGTAATTACCTCTCCCGCCAGTCAAGACATCCAGCTGACCCCCCACAGGTCCCCACGATTGGAATTCCCAGCTCACAACTCCTGTAATCCGCACCCTTGCGGGAAACTGGGAAAGAGTCTTCACCCGCCGCGTCCCGCACATCATCAGGAAATATATCAAAACCGTTAAAAACAGCATCCTATCCTTCCACAACGCTGTGACCGCCCAAGCCGGTCCCGGCCGCGCCGCACACCTCCACCTCCTCTCGGGTCAACTCACTACCCACGGCGATGCCGTGCAAACAATCGGTAATGAAGCCGTGGAGGTGGTCAACGTTGCCCAGCGCGAGATCAACCGCGAATTCACCCCCACCGTCCAGCAGATCATGGGCGAAGCATATCTTTACTGTGTCCAGGAGCGCGGCCCGGGGAGCTTCATGCGTATGAAGGCGTTTATGGAACAGCATGTGGATACGCATAAGCGGAGCATGTTCGAGAAGGCGGTTAAGGTGAGTTCTCTGAGGGGGGGGAAGTGACAATAGCTAAACCAAGTAGAATGTTAAAGATAAGCTCATGGCACTGATGAAGCGCGTTGAAGACGTGTTCGATGAATTCACTGCGCTTATGTACGCGGAGATGCAGCGGGACTACCATTCCATATTTGGGGGAGAAGCTCAGGATTTTTCGGGGGGCCAGGGACGACAGGTAAGGGATATGAAAGAGAAGGTTCAGAAGGCACTGGAAGGGTTCCAGGGGCCTTTTAGAGCTGTGGTTGGATTGGAAGATGAACCTACTGCTAAGAAAGAGGAGGAGGAGGCTATGGGGGATCAGGTTATGGGGGAGGCGGGCCCGAGTGGTTCTAGGAGCGACGATGAGAGCGGAGAGGAAGATGGAGGCGGGAGTGAGGGTGGATATATCTCCACGGCCTAGGAGCCCCAGGATCCTGACGACAATTTGCCGGATTACTTCTGTGGGTATATCCGAAACAGCGGCCGCAAATGGGGGAGGGGGAAGGGGGAAGGGGAAGGGGGAAGGAGAAGGGGTTTCTTTTGTTCTTTGGAAATATCACACAGGACTACTCTACTTAACCTAGTCGCTACTTACATTTTCCTATCTTTGTTGTAGTGGATTGGGGATATCCACGGTTATTTTGTCTGCTCCTTTGTTCTGTCTGGTCGACTAGCTTTTCTTTCCTCTATAATCTCATCCAGCTTTCATCACTGGGGCTAGCTATTTCCTCTGCACTGGCCAAGTTTCTTTGGTTCTGTTTTGAAATTTTGCATCAGGGCTGTGGGCTACATATATTTGCATATTCTTATCACAATACAAAGGGTGTATGGAGTGTCTGTCCTGGCATAGTGCAGGTGTTGTGTGGTAGAGTGTTGTCCATTACCTTGCATCTCATCTATTCACAAGCAGGAACATAGGGTAAGGTCAATAGGCCGTATCATTTCTCCAATCCATATACCACGACTAACAAAGTAAACCAGTAGTCTCCCCTATCGAAAAACAGACAAATAGCAACGCCAAAACACCCCCACCAATCTCCAACTCCATATGATGAAACCTACCCTCCCCGGTGTTTACATCTTACAGCTACACTCACAATCCGGCACCGGACACACTGTATGTCGCTCAAACCACTCTTTAGCGTGGCCTGCATGCATACCATGATTGCAGCTCAGACAAAAATTAAACCTGTTCCACATCAGCCATCTCTCTCTCCCCCCGGAAGTAAAAAACTCACCACCTATCATAATCCCTCTCAGGGTCCTTACTCTTCTCCTCACCCTTATAATAAACAGTCCCCAGATTCAACAAACACACCGCACACCGTGGCAAACTCTTCCTGCAGTGCGGACACACGGTAGGTTTCGTGCCCTTCCCTGCCGCCGTCCCAGCAACCGAAACAACCTGTGGTCTTCCCCCTGCAGAGCGTCTGGGATCGTCCCGTCCCGCGCGTACACCCACGGTATTATGCGAGATGCTACGATCACAGTTTGCGCACCGTACATAGACCTGTCGCTGGGGTGGGTTCATCGTTATCGCGCCATGGCGGTCGCGGGAGGCTTGTCCGCGGGCAACATCGAATTTTGCGCGGGCGTGGAAAAGGCGCCAGGAGTTTAGGAGTTGGCGGTAGGATTCGATCCAGCAGTCTACGCGGTCGTCTTTGAAGAAGCGTGGGGAGCCAAAGGCGGCCACAAGAGCGGCGGTTTGGACATCGCCGAAGCGGTTGATGTATTCTTGTAGTAGGTTTACGGCTTCCTCAGTGACGCCGGTAAGGATTATTCCTTCTAGCTCCCCGCCCTTGATGGCTGCGGTGGTCGCGGTTTCGAGGTAGTTGGTTAGTTCGTCGTCGGTGAGCCAGCGCAGTGCTATGCCAATGCGTTCACGGATTGGAACGCCGATCTCATCGAGGACTTCGCGCCACTCGCTGTTGGCTATGTAGGCGAAGATTGCGCGCTGGTATGGGTCGCGAAGCTCGTTTGCCATTTCTCCGGCGAGTTCTTTCCAGGGGCCGTTGGTGGTTGAGGAGGGATCCCGGGTGGTCGCAAAGTAGCCGGCGACAGCGGTAGACATGAGTTTTAGTGCGCGGCCACCGCACTGGAGGGATTTTATGCAGCGGTCAATTTTGCCATGGAATAAGGCTAGGCCTGCGGCTTTGCTGTGTTCGTCGTTGTCTTCGAGTCTACGGAGCATTAGCAAGCCAGCACGAAACCGGGGGAGGAGGGATATAATATACCGCCGTAGTTCCTGCTTCAACTCTTCGGAATCATAGTTGCTTCCGCAGATAGCCAGACACAGCCTCCTTTGCTCCGGAAAGTCAGTTTTACAGCTATCAAACTTCTTCCTTCCATAGTGTTTATTAATCTCACTGCAAGCGGCAGTCCAGTCTTCTCTTCTAATACGCCTATTAATCATAACCCTTGATTCTGGCGTTGGGCCTTTCCCTCCGCGCCATACTGCCAGGACTCCCAAAAAGCTCAGATTCAGAGTTTGAGTTGTCATTCTCTCATTCCTGACGCATTCCTGCGCCCCATCCAGCCATACCCACATATCCTCCAGATACTGGTTCTCCTTCTTTGTCAGCGCCGCGTTCTTCGCGCAATCCATTAGATATCCCGCCTCGACACGTTTTCTCATAACGACGCAGATGTCATTCTTCAGGACCTGCCGCACCGGTAGCAGAAAGTCTTCTGGACGTACGATGCTGTTGCTGCGTTGGCGTGCAAGTTCAAGGATTCCAGCCTTCTGGTCTGGGCTCTCCCCACCGGAGTACGATTGGTATTTATCGTCCAGATCCTCGAGCTCGGAAACGCTTTTTCTCCTAAATCTTATCGTTTCTTCGTCTGCCTCGAGTTTCGGCGTGGGCATGATCTTGAGATCGTTCTCGCAGGTAATAGCGAACTCGTTCCTGCTTCCCCAGGCAATGCTTGGTATGGAGCCTGCGCATTGCAAGACCTCCAAATCCCCATCTCCCTTAGCCGCTAGAATCTTCAGCGTGCCACTATGTGCACCACCCCCGCGCCCTTCAAGCATCCAGTCAAAACAAACGATCTGTTTATCCGTCTTTCTAGTCTTATAGGAAGTGGCGATATCGTTGATTCTGTTTACCAGCAGCGTCTCACCGTCAGTTCTGGGGTTTGGTGTCCTCGTGCCTGAAGTAGACGTTCCATCTTTTCCTCCTCCATACGCGCCTCTTCCAGCTTCCAACAAGCTCGCCGCAGAATCCCGCCATCCCCCAACGCGTGATTTATGGCCCTCCACAATCCCGTTGTCGTTCCCAATAAGCCCAATCGACGAGGTCGACTCCTGGTTCAAGATTTTCGCAGTTTCATATACCCTCAACCCACCGAGAGAATTCAGCACCGCAAACACCCCTTCCCGCGAGTTCGAGTACCGCAAATGCGTAATAGGCCTATTAAACTCTTCCGTAGAGCGTTGAAACAGTAGCGCGGGTTCTCCAGCAGGGTTATTCCTCGCAAACCTACGATCCCACACCGTAACCGCACCCTCTTCCGAGTAACCTGCAAAGTAGTTCGGATCCAAATCCAGTGACAGGCCATAGACACATCTTGAATTGCAGCTTATCGCCGGATTACTCGGAGACTCTCGGAGATCGAATAGCCGCACCCATCGGTACGCGACGCCGGCGACGAGGGAATTAGGGTTGTCGCGCGTGAATTTCACACTGGTAATTGCTTCGCTACTGGCCAATTGTCTCGACGGACGTGCGGCGTCCTGCTGACCGAGCTGTTGGCTGAGGTCCCAGATGTTGAGACAGAAGTCGCTGCGAACTTTGTCGAGGCCTGTTGCGAGGTAGGTTCCATCACGGTTGAAGGAGACGCTGTTGCAGGAGCGCTGTTGCTTCACGGCTAGTGATGTTGGAGTGCTCTGGGTGGAAGAGAGGCGGAGGAGGAGGGCTTCGCCTGAGGATTGGCCGACGGATACTAGGTCTATTATGATTGTACCCTCCTATCAGCATTTATACTTCAAACGCATGGCAGGCAGGGATGGAACGAAACCTGGATCTACGGGAGACCAATCGAAACACTGTCCCCCAATTCGTTCTTTCAGCACTGTCCCAACGACGACACATACTCGCCCGCTATGAACGCAGACTCACCCGCATATACGGAAGCCTTGTATGTTTCGCATACTGCTTATACCTGATGTTGCTGCCGGCCTTTTGCACGCCCCCACCCTCCTTATCAGCACGTGTGTTACCGCTTTCTTTGGTGCGGTTGAAAAAGAGCATACCGAGTTCACAACATCGTAGACCGTCAAATCCTGATCCCTCGAGTTTATCTTGACGAAGCGTTGGGAGGCGGCGGTGGAGTGTGGGGACCACCAGCATTGCAGATTCGAGCTCATGGTGTTGGTAGTAGTATATTCTGTGCGGAATGGTGCGGGGGGAAGAAGCTCAGCCTTGCGAGCAACAACCCATCATTGCTCAGAACCCAAAGTAACTGGCAGAAGCAGTTAAAGGCGTGTTAAGAAGCCCGTATTATCGGCGAAATCGGCACGTGCTTAAACCCCGATGTCATACCCTCGCTACCCGGCCAAGTCTAGCCGTTATCGATTGTCGTGTGCCTTAGTTCTGCTTCCCACTACTCACCACAAAATGCCCCCCCCAAAGCGCCCTAAAACCTCCTACAACGCCCGCACAAAGTCTGCAACAACCTTCAAAAAGAAAATCCGCGATGCCGAGCGCCTCCTACAACGCACCATTTCTGCCAACGTCTGCGTCGAGTCCGAGCGCACCCTCGCTAGCACGCACCTCCGATATTTGGCCATTGCGAACTAAGTGCGCGCTCTTTCAACGGCTCGCAGTATTCGCTGAGCCTTGTTCTCATGACGGACGTTAAACATCATTGGTAACAAGTAGAGCTAACTATCCGGCCGGTATTGATGGTTCGGGTCCGAAATATGGAAGAACGGCTTCAAAAACGACGAGTGATGGAAAAGGGAATTTTCAGGAGTTCCAGAATTGAGTGCTGACAGGTCGTTGGCAGATGGGTTTCACAGAAAGCAAGAAAGTTGTGGGGTCGGGATTTGAGACAGACCGACCAATAATAGAGAACTCAGCTCACAGATCATCATTGTCAACGATCCAAAAGAGGTAGATCTCACATGACCATACAGAATAGACCTGAATATTGTACCAGAGAGGGTGGAGTCTCCCAATACAGTCGTATCAGATGGCGAGCTTACGATGCTCTGGTACTGCAGATTCCGGTCATGTTGACCATGAGGATTGCTTCCCAACCTGAGTCCACCGAGAGATCTCATAAAGATGTATCTAACTCTAAGGTTTGTCTCGTACCCAACTTCTCGTGATTAAGCTCGCAAGCTTAGTGGCTCTTTCGCAACCACTAGGGTTTGGGATGAGAAATCTAAGGTACGAAAGCACAGTATATTCCAACCATCACTCGCCCAGCATTAAAACCATCTATTGCATAATAAGTCTCTACCTTCTTATAGCCAGAGATAAGTCTCGTATAGCCAGAGGTAAGTCTCGTATGACCAGAGATTGCTGTCTGCCTAAAGAGTCTATACTAGATGCGACACTTGTACTTATATATATGGCCTTGTAGCTCTCTTAGATAATATACGATCAAGCTTCTCTATCTCTACTTTAAACACCATCGTAGGCCAAAGCAAGCTACAATCCCAACCCCGACTAACTAACTATGTAATTTTCCGAATACTGACGACAATAGTTGGAATTATGGACGCCCGGGAGTGGGATGAGTTGTGCTTTATCTGAGTTAAGGGAGGATGATGGGGTCAGGGTTTGTATCCCTAACGTTCTTCTACTTTGCCGTTCAGAAATTGTGATATTGTCTTATTCGTCGGAATTGGACTCATCGTTCATTAAATACTTGAAATTACCACATACTGAACTGAATATTAGCCCGATGTAGACCGTCGTATGTTCCAGCTACAACACTAATCCTCATTCTTCCACCGATCATACCATTAAAGCCTCATGAACTGCCCAAACGTCAGTACCAAATCAAGGTAGCAATATCCAAACAAAGACTTACCTCCTTAGCCTCATCTTCCTCTACGGCAGCCGTACTTTGTCCTGCCTCCTCTTTCGTCAAAAGCCCCAAACTAAACTTCCGGATGGTCCACCACATATCAGTGCGATCACCATCCAGCTTCTTCGCAACAATATCCTTCTTCAGCTCCCTCAACAGATCATTATAGATCTCCGGCCACTCATACTCCCTAAATTCGTCTCTTACGACCCTCAAGATCTCGCAAGCACGGCTGTAATTGATATCCGCGAGCGATGTCTTGACGAGTTCTCTAACATGAACAAACATCTGGGAGCCAAGGTCTCTAAATTCCGATTCCTCGGTGAGTTGACCAACTTTTTGTTTAAACTCTGGAACGGCGTTCCCGAGAGAAATTTTGATCTTTTTGCTAGGGGAGGCGGCGTTGAGGAGGGATTCGAGCTGTGAGCATCAGTATCGCATTCGGACGGCAGGATTTGGGGGCTTACATCAAGACCGGATTTTGGCTTGGGTTGCTCCCGACCGCGTTTTTTGCTCTGTACTTTGGTCTCGACTGTGGTGTTGTTAGTATTATACATGATCATGATGGTGAAACACCTACCTTTCTTGACATCACAAGCTTTTGTCAACTTTTCAAGGTACCCCCTCGACTTTTCAAGCAGTTCTTCAGGCGGTTGCGCATATTTTGTCAATATCTCGTATGGGGGCGGTAATGGATCTTCGGGATTCATAGCTCGATGTCTGATGCATTGATTAATGCGGTGTATTATCGGTGAGAAAGTATCTTCAACAGGTGCATATTTTGTTGGTTCTCTATGATGCATCAGCCTAGTCTTGATGAAATAGCTAAAATTTGCATACCCGTCATCATCCTTCCCAAATTCAGAGATATCCATGCTGTCAACGTAGTCACTCATGAATTTCTCCATGTCATGTGTGGGGATATTGCGGTGCTTATCCAAGGTTTTTCCGGTAATGGTTTTAACCACTCCCAGAGGCGGGAACTGGTATGGTCTGACATCCTCTATGAAGGGGACCTATGGAGAATCGTTAAGTTTTGGCTCAAACTCCGAAGAGAAAACACCCAACGAACCTGAACATCAACTAAGCACTCGAAGTCTGGTTCGACCTCAGCTGCAAGTACCATCATAACCGGTGCGTCATTCTTCCTCTTGACAAATCGCACCAGAGCATATGACTCAAGTTCGTATAGCGCATGAATCAGGGACGACAATGCAACAGCCGCCTTATCATTGCCCTTTTGGCCAACGATGACATTGGTGGTTGACATATGAAGGTGCCGTTTATACTAAAGAACACTCATTAGCTGAAGACACCCGAAAGACAGACACTCTTGATACATTTGACGCCGGAATGAAGCCCACTATTCGCATACTTGGCTCCGTTGGATAGGTGGCAACCTCTTCATCAGTTTGACTGATAGGGACGACAGTGCGACCATATTTATATCCCTTCGCCATCTCCTCCTTGTCGATCTCCATCATTCCCCCTGCCTCCTCTTCATTTTCAACCTGATAAGACCTCGCCTGTCTTACCGTCTGAAGCTCGGGCTTACCACCTCGATCTTCCAGCATCGTCCCTGATGATTCACCGCCAGTATCTTGGTCCCCCGGTGCATATCGGCTGGCCGAAACCGGCTTCGCAACCATTGTCCGCGGGTAACGTTCCACATCAATAGAAAACGCCGTATGATAGTTCTCTTCATCTCCTAGAATAAGTTTCCCCTTATAACTCGCAACCGGCCTCACCGTCTTCAACCTCGGTTTCCCCATCTCCGCCACCGCCTGTTCCAATGTTCCAAACACGCCGTCAACAGCTTCACAAAGCCCTTCAAGGACTTTCTCATTCTCGGCCCTCGTCTTGCTCTTACCTTCTTCCTTGTACCCATACTCCGCGTCATCGAAATCGACTCCCAGCACGGTGAGGCTGATATTTTGTGCCTTGATCTGACTTGTAATTTCATCAACGCCGTCCGTGTCGAAGTTACCCGTGCCGTTGGTAACCAAGTATATATTCTTGATATACTTGAGCTTTTTGCAGTAAGTGGTGATCATGTGAATTGCGATGATGATAGCAGAAATTCCATCACCTTCGTCGGTACGACTGGGTACGAGTGAGGCTTTGAGGTGGTTGAGCTGCGGCATGAGGAACCTAGATAGCGGATCAGCACCACAACTTTTACGAAGGGAGTGAAGCGTGGCTAACTGAGATATTGGACTCAATACACTGATATGTTCGTATCCCTCTTCTTCCGCTAGCTCATTCTCGGAATCTGTAGCAGTTACAGCACTTGGTCTGGAAGACAAAGTCAGACAACGAACCGTCGGTACGAAGTCCCACGACTCCAATAAGATCCGTTTTCCGTCCGTTTGCTACCTAGGTGTTCCGTTCAGCAATCGGAGGTGAGATAGAAGGGCGGAGCTCATACTGTAGTGGTGGTCTTGTCCCAGATGTATCGTAGCGCATATTCGAGATCCGTTTCTGTTCTACCGTGCCGTTTCGCGCCCATAGACTTGCCGACATCGACGATGTAGATTGATGCTTGCTTGTCAGCCATAGTTTCGAGGTCCGTTTGAATGCTTTGAGGTTGATTGCAAGAGGGATGTGGGAAGAGTTTGATATGGCACCGTGTCTGAAAGTATGACTCGACTCGCGTTGCGTCACGTCACGGGAAGACGTGACACTGCTAACACGTCCAAACTAGTTGAAGCAACTACATGCGCCAAAAATTGACCTAGCATGAAACTATCCCATTATTTGAGTGAGATTATTCCTCCCACTAGGCTGTAAAATAAAGTCCCCGCCGCCTTTTCAATAATTTTACAGTTAAGAACCCAGATATATCAGACGCCCGCCCAAATCACCACCAAACAGTTGTATACAGATGAAAATTCCCAAGAAAGATCCCTCAGACTCCTTTACCGTGCCCGATATCATATACTACATCCATTCACGTGTACGTATCCAAATTGCAACCAGTCTACATGCATCCCATTATAATTGACTACCGTCCCAAGGCATCTGTCCGGTAACATCCGCCCAGTCCCATCCGAACGTCATGGGCATCTGCCATAAATCCTGCGGCACAAAAGGCTGCTCAAATGAATTTCCAGCCATCGACGGCAGCGTATGATCGATACTCCCTGGGGTTCCAGGGTTGGATTCAATTTCATTGAGCCATGAGAGGGACTGTGTAGGAGAGAATGGTTGATTCAAATCGCCGCCATAGAACTATACAACAGATGTGAGTGACGGAAAAACGATACTGATGCTTGGGAAATCGTACTTGAGAATTCATATCGATACCCTGCATTCCATTCATCGGGGCGCCTCCGTTCATCGCATTTGGAGCGTTAGCACCATTATTCATCGTGGCTCTTGCTGCCTCAGCTCGTTTCCCCGGACGCGAAAGTCCAGACGCATCTTCAGGCTTTCGTTTCCTCTTATTCTGACCCTCCTTCTCAGATTTGTCAAGAACAACCTTTGCAATTCGTTGAAACTCCCCGCAAATCGTTAGCATGCGGTTAATAGAACCATCCTCAAACTTCATTGATTCTTCCATTTCATCACGGTCTAAAACTCCACCAAGGAACTCGATCACCGAATGCATGAGATGAAGGTCGGACTTCGCATTCTGATCTTGAGGATTCTGGAGGATATTGGCGAACAGTGTCACCAGGGCAGAAACCGGAAAGTACATAATAAGCCTACCACGCATGTCAATAGCCATTTCACGAAATTTAATGAATGATGAGTGTTCGTACCAGATGTAGGGATAGTCTTTGGTATCAAGATGTTTGATCAAATTAATAGTCGACCTTGCAGCGGAGACACATAAGCTTGCACTCGCGAACACTCGAGGATTAAGAGGCCTAGCACTCAACCCCGCAAGAGCGTAGTTAGAAAGCCGGCTCGTCCAATATCCATGATGTATAGACATCCGATGAATAGTTGTTAGACAATTGTAATATGCAAAGTGGAGGATCATGACATGCATAAGTTTAGCGCTTTGCACAGTGGAATATGCCTCGCAATCTGGGCTAAACTCCGCAGGTACACTATCCTTCCACTCCTCCAGCTCCCGGTCAAGATCGCCAATTGTATTCAATAGCTCGCCATCGGATTGCTTGGATGCCTTCGCTGAGTACAGCTGCATATATACCTTGCTCTCGATAATAGCAAATTCCACCATGCACCGAAAGAGGTTAAACTTTGCTTTGGAGTTGTCAAGAGGGACCTCGCCAGTCCCGTCCAAGGCATGTTCATCTGGTAATTCGACATTACAGTCATCGTCGTTGATACATGGAGGACGTCCTGATCGTAATGCCATGTCCTTGTCAAGTATATATAGGATCCAAAAGATTCGACACCGTTGCTCAGACTCGACCGGGCTTAAACCAAATGAATTTCCTCGTCGGTGCATCCCTATGCTGGTTGAAATTCGAACTGCTGCAGCAATCAAGAAGTACGAAGGTTGCGGGTTTGCAGTTCCTTGCAAAAATAACGCCTAAAACAAGTTAGAAAATGTTTGCTACTTCCCAGCAATAGGTATTCTACATACCATTCCCAAAATAGCTTGTATGCTCATGAGGTCAGTATTCCTGAGTAAAAGTTCGGTGAGGACTGTTGCTGTGTTTTGAAAGTACTTCCATGCCTCCAGTACATGAGAACTGACCGGCACGCCAGCAGCCTCTTTACTGGGAGAATGCGAAATTCGTAACCGACAAGAGATAGCAAGTACTATATTAAAAGCCGCATACCACCCAGAGCTCATCGGAGGGTCATTGGTATACTGTCTCTCAAAAAATCCCTCGAAGGAGGGCTGATGGAACAGGGGAAACAACACATTGAATCCTTGAAAGAACTCTGCTGAACCATGAGAATTTGCTGATCGTATCATGCGGGAGGATACACCCACCTCGAACCAGTAATGATGCAGTTTCTCTTGACGGTAATGGGTGTCGGCCACGCTGGTCGAATATTTCACCACATGTATCTGGCTTCCAGAATGACAACGGTCTCTTCTGCTGAGCTTCCAAGGCATCCTGAATCATTTGTTGAAAACTCGTGTCACCAGTTTTGTCATTCACCCACTGGATTCCCTGGGGCGAAAATATGGAAAATCCTGATGAAGAACCTACGCCGCGAATAAATCATGGGGATCCTGTATGTTTTGAAGTCGAATAGACATACCAATGAATCTTGTTTCTCCGCAATTATTGGTTACCAGGGAACACATCTTATCAGATAAGGATTCTACTTCCGGCTCTTCCTTTACGACGATTGGTGAATTCAAATGACGCTGTATCGTCGTAGAACTAGGGGTACCACTCGCAGATTCCGACGAAGATCTGCCAACATTCGACGTGGCTCTTTGGGAGGAATTTGCAGACTCTTGCAGGCGCCGTTCCAGATCTCCAAGATCAGTGTTTTCGTCTCCTTCGGGCAGCAGACCAGACAACTTCAAGAGAGATTCCATGCGTCCGAGACGGTTTTCTAAGCCTTCGATATATTTTGCCCTAGGCGATATCAGTAGATGAATACAATTAGACTATATGGTAACCCGAACTGACCCTTTGGGTGGATTCCTCTTCTTTTCTACTACAGTAAACACACATTCCGTCTTGTAGTTAACACAATGTGTGCACGCAGGGAGCTTCCCATCACATTTGATCTGCGTGATCCGTGAGTATCATAGCAGAACTCAGGTTATAGACTTGCGCAGTTGCACACTTTCTTCTTCCTACACATGTCACACGCTCTAGCTATCCTCCTCCGTTTCGCATCCGCTCCACTTTCTTCCGGCATAGCTCGATTGAATATACCGGCCGACATTGCGACATTCCCACTGCTCCCGCCCCCGTAGAATCGCTGCTGGTCGGGCTGCACAGAAGAGGGCGGCGGTGTCGATAGATGGACAATGTTCAACATGCGCAGGGGGTGGCAAACGTTCGAGGTGGGTGGTGGCAACGACGTCAAGCGAAGTCGAGGAATCGGAGCTGGCAAGTCTCTTTAGGTTTGAATGATGCGGAGGTCTCGGTGTCGGTCGGACCTAATATAATAAACCTTGCTAAAGAAAAACGAAGGTCTTCCATACACCACCTTAGAACCGACTAATCCCGAACGCAATGAATCCACTGCCCACAGAGTTGACAACCGACTATTATTGAGTGGACGGAGCTACTTGAAAGTATCAGGCGTCAGGGCCTGGTTGGACACAAACGCGGAAGAGCGGTGAATTTGACACCGGATTTCCGAGAGTTGACTTGAAAAGCAAAAGTTTAAGAGAGGAGTGAGTGTCATGCCTGACCCGTATTCGTATGGTGTCCCCTGTCTGCACTGCATGTCTGAGAGGTGAGCCTACTGGCTAAATTGCCTCGAAGCGGGCTAGGTGCTTCAGCATTCAAAATGCTTTTCTAGGTTCGCATCATACCTTCGACCTGCGTACGAGAAGTAAGCATTCATTGAAAAACGCTGAATTTCTAATGCCGATGTCCGATGACTCAAGGCCGCAGCACAGCAGCACACCATTGCAATCCGAGTTGGACCGTGCCTGTGAGCCATTTGTCTGTCATTGCCAGTCGCCGTTTGTATATGAAGTACCACCCACAAACTTGCACTCACTTGGGCAGTCGGTACTTACTTTCTAGAGTCAGCTAGGTACTCGGGCAAGGATTTAATCCTTACAAATGCAACAGACGAACTTCGCAGTCACGTTTTCACGAAATTTACCCGGCCGAGGGTAGGAGTATGCAAGCTTACGAGCACCAAGTGATATTACACGCCCGAAGAAACCGAAGGAACCAAAGACGAGTTCGGGCCTATCCTGAGCTTTATTTTCCAGGCGTTGTGTTAAATTGTGTATTTGCTTAGATTTTTCGTTTTTGTTGTGCCGTTGCAACTGCAATGCGTGTTTTCTTATGCCGAATGTCTGTCCGGGAGGTACCTACCGTACTCTACTTAACTAACTTTCTGTGATGGTGGAACGGTCCAATATTGGCCCGCCAGGGTTCCGAGACTACCAATATTGGACGCCAAAAGGGACCCAGAATCGGACGCCAAGGAACCCAGTTTCGAATGCATGGTGTACTATATGTTGCTGCGTACTATAGTAAAAGTGGGGGATTCCTGCAAATCCGTTGTCGAATGTTAATGATTCCACAACTATCCAAAATCCCTTTGCCCAGCTTTAAAACGATCTGGCAATGGTCTACCAACAGGATTTAACGGAATCACGATCATTTACCAAAGCACCCCCTTTACAGTAGTTGATATGAAAATGCGCTAAACCTAATTAAGAAACATAATATGACGATCAGTAGAGCAAGGAGAATACTCGAATATTCAACGACTATGATGTTTGTGAATTCCAGACGTTATTCGTTAGGCCTGCAGGGATCAACTAGTGGCGCGCGTGTAAATTCAATTATAGCCGCGTTGAAAGCATCGTGTTGCACCGCCCACAAACATCATCCACTCCAGCAAAATCGGTTTAAGTCGCCTCTTTTCTCGCATCTGCCTGCCTTCCTCGTCTGTTCGACAGTGTTATGCTAGCACGGTCGAGTAACATGTCTGCTTTCTATCGCTAATAATTCCTTCGGGCAGGGGACTTGGTTAGGCTCGCGCCTTCGTCGTCTTTGGAGGCTGTATCGTTTTCAAGACCGTCAAGTTCGGGTACTATAGCCTTACAAAAGGTTAAATTGGAGGTGAGTATGAACAGCATGGATATGATAGCATGATGAACTTGGGCGCAGACGGCTATGCTATGGGCGTTAGGAAGTCGCGTGTGTACTAATCACGAATACAAGACGACGTCTGTTTGTGGGTGTTAGAATACGCATTCCACTACTTATAGTGATGTGCCCAAATGTAAATTCGATTGCTTATGTTTCTTTGAATGCGGAAAGTCCTTGTTTTCATCTATTTGACGGGGCAAATTTGGCGGTCTATTTGTAGGTTATCTCGAGAGAAAGACAAGCAGCGAAACGGTGGAGTAGCCAACTCTTGCTCTTCTTGCTCACTCCCAACCATCCATCCACTCACTCCACTACCGTAAACAAACCTATCTCCAAACACAATACCCTGAAGGGGATAACGGGTAGAAAAATGGGATCTCTCCCACCTAGCCAGATCATCCAGAGCCAGGCATTTTCATACTCTAGATAGAGTGAATACAGTATGGTTAAAACAAACAAAAATACAATGCCCTTCATCCGCCACGTCCCCCCGTTTCTCGCGCTCTTCAAGCGTCTGGTCAGACGTAAATGCTCCAGGACATTACTTCTTGTGCACAGTTGACTAACGCATACCTGAGCACTGAAGTAACGGCAATCAAGCGCCTGGATGCGTACCAGAAAGTCTCCGACAAGGCTTACTCTGGTATTCACGGATGGTTTATTTACCATGAGCAAGGAATTTCTCTTTTTTTCCGCCCGCGTACGTCACATTATCAACTCGCTGTGTGTTTCCATCCAGCTAATTTCTGCTCAATGGCATCCAGAAGGAAGAACAGAGACTACCCTCTACATCCCGCTCGTAGCCGTCACCTTCCAATTCATGCAGCTACAGGCAGTGTTCCTAAGCGGCCCGGCCCGGCTGGCCTGCATGAAGCCGGGCCAGCTGGATCTGTGGGCGCCTCAGATATCTAAAAACCTGCAGGCTTTTGCAGGGTAGGCTTTTGAAATGGTGGCCCAACCTGGCCAGGGCTAAGGACTGCCGGCGAGATCGTGACCTAGCTCGGTCGGCCTGCAGATATCTAAAATGCCCAGCAGCTAGCCGGGCCGCTTAGGAACACTAGCTACAAGAGGCCAAGAAGGCGAACCCCTTGACTGCTAAAGCATCTGGAGAAGAGACTCGGTGACAGTTATATAGGATACCATTAGCAGGTGTTAATACCTTCGATTCCGTTTAAGTATTTCGAATTCAACATTTGTATGTTGGGAGACATAGAGCTCAATCGTAGGAGGCTATTGCTAATAATAATTGACCACTCATCACCGTGAGTTTTTTGTTTGATACCATAGAAACTTGGACATACAGGTAGTGCTCTTCGATGGCTCTCCAGGATTAGGCATTTTCCCACAATATGAGCACTACAAACTGCCACCACGGGCTCGCCGTAAAGACCATACGTGCGCCTGGGTGCCCGAGATTGTCCCCCTGCATACTAAGTAGAGTACTGCCTCGCGCTGGCAGTAATTTTGCCAAGCTTCTGCCACAGAAGGCAGAATTTCTGCCTTATACGCCAAACTGTATAGCTTACCCGCAGTATCCCTGCAACCTTCGCGTCATCTATTCGACGCCACCAACAGCCAAACTCACGATCACTACCGCCTATCCTCTACCTCATGCTTCTCTTATTTACCCTTGGTATCCTATTTTCCGACTAAACACTGATATCTACGATGCTTCATAACGGAGGACTCTACGGTCTCCAACCGCATGCTAATTTACAATATATTAAATCTCTAACTGCGAAGCGAGCCGGAGGAGTTGGACAAATTTTCGTCTAGGCATACACCAAACGAGAATGTCAACGATGATCGGCATGGGATTGCACAAACTACCGAGTTCACAGGGCTAATACACCAGCTCGTGCGTGCAGAAACAACGAAGTCTTACTACCTAACCCCGGTCCTAGTCACTTATCAACTGTACTTCATTCATTTCATTCTTCCCACCACCGAACTCCTCATCTATATTCCGATATTTTAATCTGTTGCTGCAACCTCATCTGCCCTGTTGAATGATGTAGTTTCAACATGTTGGGGTCCTTATTATTCGGTGATGTTTGAATTTCTAGCGATATCATCGGTTCAAAATGCGAGTGTTACTTCTTCTTTCTAGTATTATTTACTGCTTAACGATGACCTAACAATACTCCTGTAGATCCAGCTCCGCTAACACAGTGACACTTGTTCGTCTCTACAAATGCGAGCTGTCAGATATGATAACCTACTGTTAGGCCTTAGTAGAGTTTGGAAAATGTCTCGGTGGAACTACTTCAACAGTTGATTCACAAAGAGACGCCCACAGACATCCCAAAGCTCACTTCCCTCTAACATAGAAGTCCGGTGAAGTAAGCCACAATCTCGACGTACTGTGTATGGATGGGCATATATCGGTAGTGCGCTACATCTGCTCAGCCATGTTGTATTTCTCTCGTTCTCAGTTTGTCTAGCCACGTGCTCGCAAGCTCGCAGCGGAATTTATTTCGCCACCACGCTGAGCACAAGAGAAATGTTGTATAAGGCGGCGGTGGCATCGAACGTTTCAAATAAGGTTTGCCGCGGATGCCTAATCCTCTACCACGGTAAGTTCCGTATTATTCCAATATCAATGCATATGGCAAACCCGAGTACTATGTGGCCTCGAACCAGGCTCTCAATCGCACTAAGATGAATATGGAAGTGACAAAAAGGGAATAGTGTTACAAGGGAATGAAGTTTGTGTGAGAGAGCCTGGAGACATCGCTCCACACAAAGTTCATAGGTCAACCCGGTGAAAATTTCAACACCACCGGTTTGAGCTGGGTTTGCACAGAAAGAAGAGTTTAGGGTGAAAGAAATAGAGTTTGTATGGGGCACTAAGTGAGTCAGGCAAAATTTGTGGTGTAAAGTGACTGGGTCAAGCTAGCAACAATCTGGATCAGCTTTGGGTTAAGGCTGCAGTGAGTGTCCATGTGGTGGAATTCTTTAAAAAATGCTCGGCATTGACTCAGGTAGGTGTAAACTAATACCCCCCAAAAGCTCAGCTCTCTGGAGGTAATTTGAATTTTTGGTGGAGTGATGTCTCCAGGCCCTTTCACCTCACTTTTTTTCATGGTCTCAATTTGGATCAGACTCACCATTTCGGTTAGTGTAAAATCATGTGAGATCAAGGGCCGGGGTACGAGGCCACGTACTATGCTCAATTGGTAACAATGTCAATGGTATTCACTGACAACCCAGTACTCTGCCTTCAAATTTTACCTAATATCTCCTCTATACCCAAGTTTTCGGAATTGGGTTTCTTTCCTCTGTGTTCTTCAGTTGTTGATGTCATCTTGTTCCGCATCTAGAGATCACCCAAAATTGAGATCTCTTTGGAGCAGCTTCTCGGCATTTCACCGCCTCTATAAACTATTTTCTTACTCTCTTCCTCCTTCTTTCTTTCTCTTTAGACCTCCGACAAGTTAAGCTACCACTAGCTATTAGCCCCAAACCACCACTTTCTTTACGACCTTTTGATATCACCTCGTCATGAAACCCGCACCCTACTCAAACACCGCCCCTACCCAGAAATACCCCTAGGCACTTGTAGTAACCTGCGCAAGCCGACAACAAACGGAAAACCGAGAAGAATAGCAGGGCCTATGCAGACCTTACTCGGAGAGTTCCTGGGCATGTCTTCCTTGCACACCAGATAAACAAGGGAGTCACGACGAACGGCTCCACCTTAAGTAATCCTGAACTTCTTTAACCGAAAACACTTACCGATTGGCCAGTAAGCTTGCACAACTGCTCCTAGGATGCAATACGAGGCTTGGTTAGCATATGGCGCATCGGGGCATCGGGGCATCGGAGAGAATTACCCCGACATCGCGCGTGTTGTGACTACCAGGCCTACAACCAATTCACTCAAAGTGGTTTCAGACCTTGAAGTAGCTGGGGACCGTAATTCAAGCGGCGAAGAAAGGGTTAAAGAAGGCCTGGAGGAGTAAGAAAATGGGTTATACTAAAAAGCCATTGAAGACGCCGAAGACCTGAAGAAGCAACGAGTGTTCACCTAGCAGCAGGCTTACAGACCCCAACAGCTACCGGATGAGCCCGGCCCCCCACGACTCGCCGGTGGGCAGCACTCCACCGATACCTACGACAGCTTCAAATACGGAACCCTTTGCTTTAATCCGGATTTATCTGATAGCACTATAGACGATAGCCAGTAGATATACCGATGAGAATGATTCTCAGGGATGGCATTGAATTACAGCTTCTATTTTCTTACATGGGTTCCTGCAACCCTTACTGTTTGGTGGAATATGCGTAATTTGCGATAGGTGAATTTGTTCGCTGGAGTTCCCTAGAGTTTTCTTTCAAGGGGCGCAGGGTCGACATGCGCGTGTGGGTCCTTCGTTCTATAGACTGTTATCCGTTCCATATGCTGGTTCCCATTATATATGCTGATGTCCGTTCCTATGCTGGTCTCCACTCCTATGGTAGTTTCCGTTCCACCTCTATTGGCATAGAAATGATATCTTACATTCCAGATCTATGGACGGGGATGGGGACGGGCGTTTGCTACGGCCCGTTTGGATGGCATATCTCGTTCCGTTTTGGAGCCGCCCCCGTATGAACATGTGCCGTGGCTCGAGAGGTCCCTTTGGAAAAACGGACGCTTTGGCTGTTTTCCATAAACAAAAACCCTCCACATTTTCAAATCTGCCCACATTCAAAAATATGCTTTTTGATACCTCCAGAAGGTCTCTGATTCTTTTGATGAATTTAGGAGAACAGTACACTACGCTACAGCAAGTGGTTTTTAAAGAGTTTACGTGAATGGGCCAAATCAATCCGTTTTGGCCAAAGGGCTCTCATTTGGGTCAATTGGGCTCTACCAATGCACTCAATTCCACGCTCGCCTGTGCCCGTGAGATCGGTAGAGAAATTAAGTGGATCCATTCTCCCGAAACCTAATCACAAATGGATATTTCAATGCCGATTACTTTTATCTATATCTCCTTTTTGACTTCACCTCTGCTTCCTAATGCAACCAAGACCTCTGCAATCAACCCACCGCGCCGTGACTGACATTCGTAGGACCATGCAATAGGCGGTCGCTGGGCAGATGGATAGACATCCTACTGGGTGGGTAACTGCACGAGTGCAGCAGTCCAAGCAGAGAACAGACTCCGCCTTCCCATTATCCATCTGATCCCCACTTCGAAGCATCGCCAGTGAACGAATCAAATAGTACGTCTCGCAGAACGTAATTCCAATTACTGTAGTGAGCATAGCGAACATTGCAGATACCGTTTCGTTTGAGCGCACGAAGCCGAAGTGGCGCTTGCAGGGCTAACAAACCCCCACGAGGAAGTGACACTATGTAAGAGGAAGTCCACGATATTCTAGTCTTCAATTGTAAGCAGGTAATCTTTAAAATACTCTGCTTCCACTCCTTGCATCATCAAAATAAATGGATACTTCAATTGTACTTTACAAGCGATTCCCTGGCTGTTAGATGTCAAGTATCCGTTAGTCTGCACAATCTGCGACCTCCCGGCATGTACATGCAACCTGTCCCAGACCATCCATCCCCTGATCCTGACATCACCATCAATCGAATAAGTCGAACAAACTCAAGACCAACCCAAACAACAATGGGGAAACCACTCACCCTCGACGAAATAATTCAACATCCAGAGCTGACCAATGTTATTGCTCGGTATGAGCCGAATCGGAAGGGTGCTGCTTTCGTTGCACAAGGCCGTGGTGGTCCCATATCCATATCTTGTTCGGCGCATCTATCCATCCGTTCCAAGTACCGAATGTTAACGGGGGGTTTAAACAGATGAGGTCTATGGAAGTGGTCCTATCCATTTAGTTTTTATCATGGGGCTTAACGGTCCTAAACTAGCCTGGCATCGGCAGGTAAAGTACTTTGGCGTTTGCCGGAGTGATATGTTCACTTGTTTGGTGTTCGATAATAGAGGTAAACAACTATGAGAGATGGCGCTTTTCGGCCTAATCGCGAAGTCAGGAGTTGGGGATAGCGACGTTCCATTGCAACTGAAGTATTCCACGAGCGACATGGCGAAGGATACTCTCGAGCTCTGTAATCACCTGGGATGGACCAAACAGAAACAGTTGCACATCATTGGGGTTTCGATGGGAGGTTAGTGGGTGTGTCCTTTTACTCAAACTCGACACTGTTCCGCTGATTCGTAGTTACATAGGAATGATTGCTCAGGAGCTGTACGATCATTAAGTCACTTTGTTGGCAGTAACTGAATAGGATCGATTTAACGATTCCAGGGCCTACCTCGCTCCTGAGAGACTTGCATCTTTGACCTTACAAAGCACGGCTGCTGCGCTTGTAGCTACTGTAGTAAGTGCTCGTTTCTTGAGCTCTGCAGAGCTATATACCCCTATACCCCTACTCATTCCTTTCCACAGCCATGGTATAAACACCTCGCGCGCCGGGCCTACATGATCATGCCCAAGACCCTACCAGCCCGACTAGAAGCTTCCCAGCGTAATCTTTTCTCAGACCGTTGGCTAGCCGCACCAGACGATCTTGGAGTATTCCCTACAAATGCCGATCGGTACGTCGCGGAGGAACTTTGGCGATTGAGAGATATGAAATCCCCAACGATGCAGGGCTTCCTTCTTCAGGGCTTGGCAGCTTCCTGGCACTACATGGGACCCGATCGGTTGAAGACCATCGGCAGCAAGATCAAGCATGTCCTGGTCTGTACAGGCACAGAAGATGCCATGATTGAGTACAAGCATTCGGACGTTCTCGTCGAGGGTATCTCGGCCGGGGGTTGCGATGTTAAGAAGAGGATCTTTGAGGGGGTGGGCCATGTTCTCAGCTGGGAGGCTAGGGAAGAGTACAACAAGATGCTAGAGGAGTTCGTCACCAACGCACACCAGGGTTGAACCCAGTTTTTTCCCTCGTTAAATGTCTTGGTTATTACATGTCTCACTATATAAAGGCAGGAGATAATTAATTTTTATTTATCATACGCAGGATGCTGGCCCACCCGCGCGCTCAGGCCAGACCTCCCATCGAGCGAAAACAAAAGTCTGGTACTCTATACAAGAGCAGGCTTACTTAGGGTAGGTCTAATCCATACTTCAACATCCATCTTCATTGCTGTCAACCCACCACCCGCGCTACTCTCGTAGCTATGCACACTAAACCAAAGTGGCCGCCATAACCAGCATATGTCATATTTTTCCCACTTCGGGGAGATTATATCTCCGATTCACGGCCCAACCCGTACTTAAGAGCTGTTAACTCCGGTTGTATTCTATGATTCGTATTCGTATTCCCCACCACATGACTCAATATCGATTGCTGCGCCTCACTCGTCCCAAGGACATGGATATGGCACATTCCGTTTACATTTGATGACCTCGGAGTGTAAATTTTTAGATACCGATCTATGGATACCGTGTAGTAGAAGATGCCGAGATGGCCTGGAGAAATGACCGGCACCACGTCATGCGGTTTTAATTTCGAACGTCGATCACGAAGCATCGTTCGCACTAGACATAACACAGGTGTCTGGTAACTATTCTGGGAACGCCATCTACCGAAATTGGCATCAGGGCTCGACTCAAATGGTTTGTAACTTCATGGAAATCTGCACGGCCGCCATTAAGGACCATCCTGCCATAATTCAAAGGTCCTGGGCGCTTACATGTAGCGCCAGTTAGCAATCTCTCGTGCCAACGTAGCTTGGGTTATCTACATACCGCTCGCTCTATGTACTCTACAAATGCGAGACCTTATTGCCTGCTCTCTATCTTTCTGGCTACCCCAGCTGGGCATGGGGTGGAGCATATTCCAATATTTTACCAGTGCATCGCAGTTACAACTCCGGGTGAAGGTATGTCTCTAGGATCAAGTTCAGTTATCTATATATACAGAGTCAGGAAGCATAAAAGGCCAAAAATCGGCCTGAAATACATATTAATTCGTGGGCCCGCAGGACTAACTACTTACGACTCTCAGCTGCCCTATTTTCAAATGCATCCCATACGTGGAATCATATCAAGTTAATCTGTAGATGGAGTACCGCTAGATGATTCCAGTGCATGGAGGGCCTATACCCAGATATCTCAGGTGATTTCGGTGCCCGGTGCCTTATATCTCCCGCTGTTGTGGGTGATTATAAAGATTATAAAGGTCAGTTTCAGCAGTGTAGCAAGGCCGATCAAGCAGACCCACACCCATTTTTCATTGTACCTGGGGACACTGTGAGTGCATATCAGACTGCGGTTTTTATTGCACCACCATGTTCTATCTCCATCCCAGAAATGTACATTGATATGGATGTCTTTTATAAGACTCGAAAGATGGTCAAAGTCCAGGGGACTGGAAATAAAGATTTTTCCCGGAAATGACATCTACAAGTCTGAAAAGACAGTAGAGACGACTGGTCTTTGCTATCTGGTCGTGTGTCCAGCAGGTCTGAAGCCACAAGTTCCCGGAATTCTATTCACTGCAGGCGATCCAAAGGACCAACATCTTCATGGCCCAAAGACGGGAAAGAAGGAGTTGTCCTCAATATATAACACGCAGGCCGCTTTCAAACTGACCCTAAGTCCCATATGACATGCGGGATTTGATCGACTTTTAAGACGCGCTGTGGAGGTCGCTCTACAACTGACCGTGGGCCCCAGTGAATATGCAAGAAGGGATCGGTCCTTAAGACGGGGGCAGTTCTCGTAATTGTCATAGATGCTAAAGACTCCAAACTCTCAAGTTGCTTTTGCACATATATATGCCCACCGTTGAGGCAAAAGAGTACATGCACTAAATACTACGTACCTACCACCCACAATAGACAGGGCTTTGCATAGAAATTAATATGCTACCCCCCATGTTTGACCATTGCAAAGTACTTAAGGCGATAGTGAGGGCTGATAGTCTAACAGCGCGCCAAGAGGGTTGTGGGGATGAGGGGTGGTGACCAAATTTTTTTCCCCGCAATTTTGTGTGCCAGAATCATGAAGCTCCAACTGCACCTGCGAAATCCACGCGTAGGGTGGGTCTGCGTAAGTTTCGACTACCCCATCAAAAGTCACGCTGTCCTGAGTGATTGTTAACGGCCTCCGTAAATTTGGGAGTCTGGGTTTCCAATCTCATCCCGGGTTCATACACAAGGGCTCACTCGGGGTGCCCGTCCGGAAATCTAACCGCATAACTCTTCTCCGGTTTACTACTTTGTGTTCCGCGCCTACATACCCCCAAAGCTGACCCACTGTACCCAAAACGCCCCTCCCACCCTCGGGAACGCTTCGTTTTACGCAAGAAGTAGCAAACACGGATCATGAATGTAAATTATCCTTGGTGCGGTGTAGTTAATATACATATGGATATGTGCTCGACAGAACTTAAGCAGGATGACATGCGTCATGTCGACGGTACTAATTGTTGATCTGCTCCGTTGAGTACTGGGAACCCATTCGCTTGTGCTACTAATGCTCGAGTATGATTTTGTGATGGGATGAATAGTTTTCTTTAACTTCACTATCTGAGATGTCACATCCTATCATTGATTGGTACCTCTATCAAGTCTGCGGTCAAGGGGACTCTGAAGGTTCTACGGGTTTTATCGTATCAGTCGTTACCGTGTGGCTTGTTCACAGGTTCAATAGGCAGCATCTGGGGAAGCCAGACGCGAAATCGTCGAAACCTTCTGGCAGTTATCAACACCTCTCTTCACGAAAAATACAGATGATACTCCATGACCTGGATTACACGGTAGTGTTCTTGCACGGGTAAGTCATCAAACCGTTTCGTCTTTAGTCTTGATCTATCTGTGTAGTTGAATCCTATCATCGATGGTCATTTCTCAACCCGTTCCAGACCCATCACATTTACAGGCACGCTTGCAAGGAGAGGAAGTCGAAGTTTAGTTTAATGTCCTGAAGGTACACTGAAATACCCGTAGTTCGTGGAAATTCGGGGTCAAGAATGCAGGAACCATACGACCTTCATAGGTTTATCTCCACCTTTCAAGTCTAGAACGGATAATCCTTTCTTATACATCACAGGGACTTGCGCCTATCAGTTTAACCAGCCAGCCAACAATAAATACGCAAAGCTTCTGGCAAAAAACATGCCAGACTTGCTTCTCGCAGCACAAAATGATTCAGCCGGGATTTGAACCCGGGTCGGGCGCAAGATGCAGCATTGAGTGATGGCAAGCGCCCATGATACCCCTACACTACTGAATCGACGGTGTTTCTGTTGAAAGGGAAATTTTGGGCCATTGGTCTTGACGGTGTCGAGTGATGCTTGGAGAGTAGTGATAGAATGTAACGGTAGATAATGCGAAGGAATCAAAACTCGGATGCTATTCGTAAGCCCAGATCAGCACACCTTCGGTGGAAAACCCTCGCCTGAATGACATGACCAGTCATATGTCATTACTTGCGGAGTTGTCCAACAGAAGCCGTCCTGCTCGTGCTCGAGTCCTGGACGGGGTCCTAGGACATCTCATCTCATGGCTAACACTAGACCCGAAAGATGAGAGAACAAAACAAGGACCAGTGGTTGTAAAGACAGATTCTATACTCCAATGCAAAAGTCATAGTCCATGTAGTCCAACTGAACCTCATTAATGACTATGAACCTTTCTCTCTAACGGGCTTAACACGGCCATCTCCCTGGCTGCAAATGAACTTCCTCCATCTGTAGAGTAGTATGGCCCAGAACGTCCCGAGACTCTGTGGGTGATATATAGTGATCTTCAACTGAGTGTGCTGGGTATCTACTACCGACCGAAACTTCGCATATCATAGATCCATGTCTTCGTACTGGGTGGTCTGGTCATAATTTTGTTGACACTGTGAAGTTCTTCGACTATATTTCAAGTAATTGGGCGCTATATTCAATGTCAGGTTCCTGGGCTATATGCTGGGGCCACGAGCCTTGATGGCTGGGAAGGGTCAGGCCCAACTGTAAACTCGCCTCATCTCGTAGGCAGAGAACCGGAGGTCGATACAGTCAATCTGGAATTGCGGGCTTGGTCGGGGAGGGCTAAGAAGTGAGAAGATAACTACTCCGAACAAAGACATCGAGGTTTCGCCACCCAAATGAGATATTTACAGGGCAACACATAGAGACATGTTACCCTGACGTTTAAAATCAAGAGTAGCGCCCGTGACTCCCATCAACTCAACCCGACTCCCATCAACACCATCATGTCGAAACGCAACTTCCTCGAGCAAGAGGCGCCGGCTAATTACGTCGCTGGTCTCGGTCGCGGAGCGACAGGCTTCACAACACGCTCTGACATCGGACCGGCGCGAGAAGGCCCTTCGGAAGAAGCGATCAAGGCAGCTCTTGCGCGCAGAGCTGAGCAGCAGGGTCTAGCTCCCCCAACCGCCTATGGCGCCGACAAAAAAAAGGATGACGACGATGACAACGATCCGCGCTTTCAGGACCCCGAAAATGAAGTTGGACTCTTTGCCGGTGGCGCGTATGATGAAGATGACGATGAGGCGGATCGGATATACCAGAGTGTGGACGAGAAAATGGAGAAGCGCAGGAAGACGCAAAGGTACCTACACCATCTAACTTGTTGTATTATGCGCGAGCAGTGTGTTTATCACTTCTGCCGTCTTTTAGAGAACCGTTTACCGACTATTGCGGCATCTACTAGGGAGCTACGAGAAAAGGCTGAGCGAGATGAGTACGAGGCGAAGAATCCAAAGATTCAGCAACAGTTTGCCGATTTGAAGCGCGCGCTGAGCACCGTCACCGATGATGAGTGGGCGAGCTTACCGGAGGTGGGTGATTTGACGGGACGCAATCGCCGCGCGAGACAGGCCATGCGACAGAAATTCTACCCGACACCAGACTCGGTTCTCGCCGGTGCAGCCGGCGGATCAGAATTCGAGACATCAGTGCAAGAAGATGGCACTACGACTACGGCGAGTGCAGACCAGGTCGATGGAACGATGACGAACTTTGTCAATATTGGAAAAGCAAAGACTAAAGTTCTGGAGGCGAGGTTGGACAGGAGTATCAACGCAGGAACAAGCACGAGTGATTCCGCATCCGGTGCGACGAATATCGACCCTAAGGGCTACCTCACCAGTTTATCTAGGAGTACGACACAGTCCGCAGAGCAGATCGGCGATATCAAACGTGTACGAGAGCTATTAGAAAGTGTAATCCGCACAAATCCCAAGCACGGACCCGGATGGATTGCGGCGGCAAGACTGGAGGAGGTGGCGGGAAAGATGATTCCTGCGAGAAGTGTCATACAACGAGGATGCGAGCATTGTCCCAAGAATGAGGATGTGTGGTTAGAGGCTATGCGTCTCAACGAAGCACACAATGCGAAAATCATCGTCGCTAATGCGGTAAAACATAACCCGAAGTCAGTGCGTCTGTGGGTGGAGGCAATGAAGCTGGAGAGTGACCCTCGCGCGAAGAAGAAAGTTATCCGGAAGGCGCTCGATATCATCCCACAATCGGTGGTGTTATGGAAAGAGGCAGTGAAGCTGGAGGCAGATCCCAACGATGCAAAAATCTTGCTTGCGAGAGCTGTAGAGCTGATTCCTTTGAGCGTGGAGCTCTGGCTAGCTCTGGCACGTCTGGAAACATTTGAGAATGCGCAGGCGGTCCTGAACAAAGCTCGAAAAGCCATCCCAACTAGCCATGAGATCTGGCTTGCTGCTGCCCGACTCCAAGAGCAACAAGGCAACGCTAGCAAGATCAACGTCATGAAGCGTGCCGTCCAAGCCCTTGCTCGTGTTGAAGCCATGCCCTCTCGCGAAGACTGGATCAAAGAAGCCGAGAAATGTGAAGACGAAGGCGCAGTGGAAACTTGCCAGGCTATCATCCGAGAAACTCTAGGCTGGCAACTGGAAGAAGATGATGGTCGCAAAAAGATCTGGACGGACGACGCGGAATCCTCCATCGCTCGGGGTAGATATGAAACAGCAAGAGCTATCTACGCCTACGCTCTCCGTGTCTTCTACAACAAAAAGAACCTCTGGCGTGCGGCGGCAGAACTCGAAAAGAACCACGGCACGAAAGAAGCACTCTGGAGTCTCCTCGAAAAAGCAGTTGAGGCTTGCCCGCAAAGCGAGATCTTGTGGATGATGCTCGCCAAGGAGAAATGGCAAGCCGGCGAGGTTGATGGTGCGCGTATCGTCCTTGGAAACGCATTCAACCAAAACCCAAACAACGAAGACATCTGGCTTGCGGCCGTCAAACTTGAGGCAGAGAATCAGCAGCACGAAGCTGCACGGTCACTTCTTGCTACAGCAAGACGTGAAGCAGGTACTGACCGCGTCTGGATCAAGAGTGTTGCGTTCGAGCGGCAACAAGGCAATACCGATGCGGCACTCGAGCTTGTCAACGAGGGCCTGCAGCTATACCCCAAAGCCGACAAGTTGTGGATGATGAAAGGCCAAATCTACGAAACCGAGAACAAACTCCCTCCCGCAAGGGAAGCCTACAACGCCGGCACAAGAGCCTGCCCGAATTCAGTACCCCTATGGCTCCTCTTTGCCCGACTAGAAGAAAAAGCCGGGGTCATTGTCCGCGCCCGCTCAATCCTGGACCGCGCCCGCCTTGTAGTCCTAAAATGTCCGGAGTTATGGTGCGAATCTGTACGCATCGAGCGCAGGGCAGGCAACACAACTCAGGCAAAGACACTCATGGCAAAGGCCCTCCAGGAATGCCCACACTCTGGTCTCCTCTGGGCAGAAAGCGTGTGGTATCTCGAAGCACGAACCCATCGTCGGCCCCGCCTCGTTGAGGCAATCGAGAAAGTCGGAAACGACCCAATTCTGTACGTTGCCGTGGCGAGGAACTTCTGGGCGGAACGCAAGCTGCCCAAGGCTATGAACTGGTTCGAGAAGGCAATCCTGGTCGACCCGGATTACGGTGATACGTGGGCATGGTATTGGAAGTTTTTGGTTCAGCATGGGAATGAGGAGAAGCGGGAGGATGTGTTGAGTAAACTCACTGTTACTGAGCCACGGCATGGTGAGGTGTGGCAGAGGGTTGCGAAGGATCCGAAGGCGAGGTATAAGAACCCGGAGGAAATATTGAAGGCTGTGGCCAAGGAGTTGGACGAGAGGTGATTGTTATGCGGAGCGAGTTTTGCTTTTTGTATCATAGCTAATGTGAGTACTACTGTTATTTCTGGACGGAAGGAATTGCGTCAGATTGAGTAGGCATCTGTCTGGACAGCACGACAGTGAGGTTCAGACAAGTGCTATATACATGGGTTAAGCGCGTACAGAGCGGTTGTATAGGATGCATATTCAAACTGCGGCCCCGGGAGCGTATTGTTGGAGAGGTGGATGTATATACCTATTTATATTGTCTAGTGTGCTATCACATAGGATCCACTGGTAGCGGCGCCTCACCCGGCCCCGTTATCTTTCCTACTTTGCGTTAAGTTATCCTCCTGGTCGGCTGTATGTATCCCGGGACCTGGTTTGGACTGAGATGAACTTTTAAGGGTTTTCGATGGAGATCAACCGAGAGTTACCGAAGATCGGCAGCACGGAGGCTAGCAACCAGACAAACGGTAGGGCTAGGTGCTAACATATAAGGACGTCTAATTCTAGATACAGGACGGTGAGTGGCGACGGTGATGGTGAGAGTTGCAAATCCAAAGTTATGTAGCCGGTGGTTTCTCTATAGAGAGAAGCGGAATATGTGTATGGAGATGCGTTTAGACTTTGTGTATCCCTCAGGCCGTAAAGGCCTCACCAGAAGAGTTCAGGAACGTAACCCTAACTCCGACCCTTGAAGTTGCAATACACGTCGAACGACATTACTCCTTGAGGGAGCGCTCCATTAAAACCACCAGGTTAACCTTTGATATACTGTCTCTGGTTAAAGGCTCGGCCAAGGGAGACTCTGATTATCAGCTGAGTGATTTGTGACACTCTGTAGTAACTACTACCCATGAGATGTCTGCTAATAACCTAAAAGGGAATTAAGACCCTAAGCCCACCTCGGGAGTACGTCGGTCAATCATGACTACGGACATGCAGTATGATTCCTGCGTGAAGCCAAATGTTCTCTAGTGTAAACGTCTTGGATTACATAGCGGATAATCTCTAGCAAAAAATTACCGTGATGGCGTCGTCTTGAATACCCAGCCAAACAAACCATCAGAGGTCTACACGTTTGAAGTTTGTTGGATATACGTGTGTGACGATCGATACCGATCCCCTGGCAGGAATATTGAATGGGTGTCGTTCAAATTAATCAGTCCCGGCGGATTGTAAGGGATGCAATCAATACTCAATTATTTTGCCACTTGGAGTGTGTGAGTTCGTACGTTGCTCGAAGTCATAATTCTCAAACCAGAAGCCAGACGATTGGAACGTCACGCTGCTCATTATTGGTGACTCTAGAGTATATACCATCCCTTTGGCGGCTCAAAGGTTGATTGCTGGTAGCTTATTTCGAAATTAAGCCGCTACTGCACATGAGAAATTTTCCTAGACGGATGGAATCCCGATTCCTGGTGTCTGTCTTGGATGCATACACTCGCACATACCTTACCCTATGATCCATTCCGTGAAACAGAACTGTTTTCTAAGAGTTGTGTGTAAGAAAGTTCTTCCGCATTGCAGCTTGGAGCGGCGATTTACTTCGGCGAGCACATAAACGGCGGTATGTTGTATTGGATTCGGCGTGGGGCGAACGTGCGGGCGTATCGTCCAAAACGGCGAGCAGCGGCACCAGAAGTTCCAGAACAGGTGAAGGCCGGCGGGGTCGTGGAAGCTCTGGAACTTGCACTGTAGTGGGCCGAGTTTGGCGCAGTTTAGCGCACATCTGTAGCTGCATGTAGCCTGGCTGTAGTCAATCGTGCGCAATCTGATGGCCGGCATGGAATCCGATATATCCTGTGGTCATCGTTTGGCAATTGGTCGTCGTTTCTTTCCATACCCGGTAGAGAGTGTGGATCTAGGTTCGGTCGCTTGCTGAATTGTCATGCCGTGTGTGTGGAATTTGCGTCAGAGGAAAAGAACAAACTAATTCAGAGTGGGGTTGGTTGTACATGCCCCTCCATGCTCGCATCCAAGCTAAATACAGCCCCTCCTACCGCCCATCCCGACGTCAACAGAACGCGACTTTTCTCGTTTTCACCACTCGCCTCACCATCCTCCTCCTACCCCTCATTCTTCTCGATCCCCATCTCTCTACCATCTAACCGTTCCCTATAACATAATACGCCCACAAAGATGGCCGACATCAGGAATGACGAGAGTGTGAGCACTCACTTCGAGTGGTTGAGCAGGCTCAACATCGAGACTCGCCCAAAGAACAACTACAGGCGCACATCTATTATCTGCACTATTGGTAAGCACTTGTCTTAATACTCTTATATTTGGCGGCGCTGACTTTACGGATCATAGGCCCCAAGACTAATTCTGTGGAATCTATTAACAAACTGCGTACTGGTATTAATCAACCAGCTTGAGGTATAATTCGATATTCTGATGATACCATGTAGCCGGTTTGAACATTGTTCGGATGAACTTTTCCCACGGTTCATACGAGGTATTAGCATCCTTTTCTACTGTCATTTGGAGGGGTATTTTATGGTGGGGTAGATGTTATTTTCTTTTTCTGCTGGATTAGTCCTACCCTACGTCATTGATGTTTTAGCCACTGATAAGAGCTGCGATTAGTACCACCAAAGTGTTATCGACAATACCCGTAAGGCTGAAAAAGTGCAGCCAGGACGCCCAGTTGCGATTGCTTTGGACACTGTATGGTCCCCCAGATTGACATATCCGGAGGGTTCAATTGACCGGTTTCTGCACAGAAAGGACCCGAGATCCGCACTGGAAACACTAAGGGAGACGTGGATTATCCTATTGCCCCAGGCTCCGTGCTCACTATCACTACTGACGACCAATATGCTACTACCTGCGATGATAAGATCATGTATGCTCTCGCTTCACACCCTCACGCTCTGCCATTAGGCTGACTCTTTTGTAGGTATGTTGACTACAAGAACATCACCAAGGTCATTGAGCCAGGTCGCATCATCTACGTCGACGACGGTGTTCTTTCATTTGAGGTTCAGGAGGTTGTTGACAACAAGACCATCAAGGCTAAATGCCTCAATAACGGCAAAATCTCCTCAAAGAAGGGAGTGAACCTTCCCAAGACCGATGTTGATCTTCCCCCTCTGTCCGAAAAGGACAAGGCCGATCTGCGGTTTGGTGTGAAGAATGGAGTTGACATGGTCTTTGCTTCATTTATTCGTCACGGTTCCGATATTGACGCTATCCGTGAGGTTCTCGGAGAGGACGGAAAAGATATCCAGATTATCGCCAAGATTGAGAACCAGCAGGGAGTTAACAACTTCGATGAGATTCTTAAGCGGACCGATGGTGTCATGGTTGCCCGTGGTGATCTTGGAATCGAGATTCCCCCAGCGCAGGTGTTCATCGCGCAGAAGATGATGATTTCGAAGTGCAACTTGGCTGGCAAGCCCACCATTTGCGCTACTCAGATGTTGGAATCGATGACATACAACCCTCGCCCCACTCGTGCGGAGGTTTCTGATGTTGGCAATGCTGTTTTGGACGGCGCGGACTGTGTCATGTTGTCTGGAGAGACTGCCAAGGGTAACTACCCAGTCGAGTCCGTGTCTATGATGCACGAGACGTGTTTGTTAGCCGAGACTGCCATTCCATACGCTCCTCTATTCAACGAGCTGAGGTCTTTGACTCCTCGTCCCACCCAGACAAGCGAGACTTGCGCTATTGCTGCTGTTAGCGCAAGTTTGGAGCAGAGAGCTGGGGCCATCATTGTGTTGTCCACTAGGCAAGTCCATTGGTTCAATTCGGGTCAGGTTAAGATGCTAATATGTACCAGTGGTTCAACTGCCCGTCTTATTTCGAAGTATAGGCCTACCTGCCCCATCATTATGGTTACTCGCAACGCTGCCGCCGCCAGATACTCCCACTTGTCTCGTGGTGTGTATCCCTTCCACTACCCAGAGAGCAAGCCAGACTTCGATGAGGTTATCTGGCAGGAGGATGTTGATAAGCGTCTGAAGTGGGGAATGGAGAAGGCCATGGCCTTGGGTGTTTTGGCTAAGAACGACACTGTTGTGGCTGTACAAGGCTGGAAAGGTGGTTTGGGCCACACCAACACGTAAGTTTATCCCCAACCGAGGACTCTAGGAGCGAGAGGGAGCCAGCTATTCCTCGGTGGTTTAGTGGTATCAAGAAACTGATGGTTGACATAGGCTTCGTGTTATGTTTGCTTAAGGGTCAAGATCATTAATCAGGAAGATCACGAAGTGTGAAAGATGGTGGCTTTGGGGTTTCATGAGTAATACGGCTAGCGTCAATGACAGTTATGTCACAAAAAATTGGAGACGTATAATTCCTCCATTTGCTTTGAGTTTGCTTTTAGTCTGTCTCGCGTTACGAAATAATAGCAATAGACGATGCAAATACTCGTTGGAATCAAGCGTTAATGTGAAGTGGTACATTGGAAATTTGTGACCGAGTGATGTGCGATGTCTGGAAGATGGTTGAACACTGAATCTAGCTGTCCTGATGATCTACGACGGGGAAGACGAAGCTTGTTGAGGAAAGAGTTTAAAGCGTCTTTGGGGAAACTGCTGGGAAGAAATTCAAGGCTATTCAACGCCGCTGCCGAGTGACAAGCCCTCAGGCGGCCACATACCGCCGGCCAACCTCAGACAACGGGATACGGCGAACACCGGGTAGGAGGCCCCCACCCAGATCTCAATCACGACCAGTCGAATTCTAATCGGCATTTCCAGTGCCGACACCCTCGATAAGGGCTAGACAACGGGGTACTGGAAATTCTTGAAGTACACATGGTAATGCTACACTGTAAACAAAAGACAACGCAGAAGGTCATACCAAACCAATTACTACAACCCAACCCAACCAACAATCAACGCTACAATTACCCACAGTGCCTAAAATATGCTGATATAATTTCCGATCCTCTCCTTTTGGTTCTGCGCTATACACTCGGCGATCCACGTGATATTTCTAATTTCCTATTTCGCCAGTCAGTTTCTGCACTCTGGTGAAGGAGGTAGATGGAGATACACATACCTGTTCCTTCAGCTTGACCCATGAAAACACGACGGCATGTGTAAACTGCTGCGTAAAGGTTGCCTTGGAAATCTCCATCTCTCTCTGGTAGAACAGATCCTCTAAGCTCTTTGGCTGTCCCGCGCCCATACTTCCACCCATACCGAACGCTCCTTGCTCAAAGAAACTCTTGTATTCTCCCACACCCTCGACGGCTGCTCTTACGCCATCCAAATCGTCCGCCCGGCCGAGCATGTACGAGCCCTCCGGGTACAGCTTTCCAAAGCTCGGATACAGTTTCTGTCGATCCTTCTTGGACAGTTCGGTGCCGAACGAGTTGAGCGTGATATTGATTGCGCGGCGGTCTGCCTCAAAGCACAATATATCATCCATGATCTCGGCGGTGGGGGTACCAGCGAGTCCCGGCTCCGTGGTACAGAAGCGGTGGAAATCCTCCAGGTACGACTTGTAGAGGGTATTACGGATGATCTCAATGTTGAGCTCGTCGAGATCCGCGGATGACAGGTTGTTCTTGAAGTACGGAGCCAGCGGGGTCTCGATCAGCACCGAGTTGTAGAGCTCCTCGACGTTGGTCGCGACACAGAGCACCGGCATCGTCTCGAACGTGCCTAGCGGGTGGCAGCGTTCTAGAAGCTCCCGCGTATCCCGCTCGTGTAGCGTCCCCGTGATTAACAGAGCCACGTTGTCGATCATGTACCCATATGTGATGTAGTCCATGAACTTTGCGAGTGATCCTATGGCGTTGGCGCGCAGGTAGCGGAACTCGGAGATGAGCTTTTCGGTTGCTTTGGAGGCGATGATGGAGGTGGAGAGTGGTGAGGGGACGTTGGAAAGGACTTCGCCGTAGGAAGGGGAGAGCTGCAGCTTTAGGTCTAGATACGAGGGAGGTCAGTGGATATAGTTCGGCCGGGGCGAGAGGGTCATGCCATCGAGTGTCTCGCATTGTGTTAGGTTGGAGTAGTTGGGAGTGGTGAGAAGTGAGTTGCGGTAGCCACGTACAATTCCTTCGGTGTAGCCATTATTAACGTTGAAGTAGAGGCCTTCCATGGTGAACTTGACGGAGAAGGGCGGAGGGCAGGAAGTGCAGGTGGATTGTTTCGTAGCTGTTGCTGTCGCGGACGAAGGAGGTTGGTGTCATAGGAAAGTTACCCTATCACTCGATATGCTTGGCGCGGCGGAAAAGAGGCATTCCAAAAATTTGAGGAAACAACTCGACAAAGCCGACAACTCGCGCTGGCAACTTAACAGCTATGGTCAAGTCATATCTGTGTGCAGTCATCCTTCATACACCCCCCGAACTATGCACTAACAAAAATTGCCTCCATACAGCCGTTGGGAGCATCTAAAAACCTTCGGTATAGTCGCCTCTGGCACCGCCAACGCCGTTTGGACGCCCGAACTCACCGCTGCCGCTTCGCGAACCACCGGCGCTGGCCGCGCAATCGTGCCTGCCAATGAGGAGGTTCTGACCTGGGATATTAAGAAGGGGGAGCTTCTTTCGCGGTGGAGCGACCCCAAGAACAAATCGGAGGTGTCTGTAATATCACAGAGCCGGACCGATAGCGACATATTTGCTGTTGGATACACGGACGGGTCGATTCGGCTATGGGATTCGAAGACGGCCACAGTGGTGATTTCTTTCAATGGCCATAAATCTGCGGTCTCGGCTTTGGCTTGGGATCGCAGTGGGACGAGACTCGCCAGTGGAGGCCGAGATGCGCATATTATTGTGTGGGATCTAATTGCGGAGGTTGGACTCTACCGGCTCCGCGGACACAAGGACCAGATTACGGGGCTGGTGTTTCTGCGCAGCTCGGAGGAGGAAGCGGATACCATGCGAGATGCTACGGATGGCGACGGTTGGATTCTCAGTACTGGAAAAGATACCCTGATAAAACTGTGGGATTTATCGACACAACATTGCGTGGAAACACATGTGGCGCATCATGGGGAGTGCTGGACTATGGCGCTGATGCCAGATGAGCGGGGGTGTATAACTGCCGGTCACGATGGGGAGATGAAGGTGTGGTCTATCGACATGGAGAATCTTGGATCGCGGGCAAGCAACGATACGGATTGCATAGTTGACCGGGGAACGCTATATCGGCAAATAAGAGATAGAGCAGTAGCAGTGAAGTTTCATCCAAACGGAGGCTTTTTTGCAGTACACGGGACCGATAAGAATGTGGAGATTTGGCGGATACGCCGCGAAGAAGAGGTGCAAAAAGCGCTAAAACGGAAGCGCAAGCGCAAGGAGCAAAAGGGCGAGAAGGTGGAAGACGAGGGAATAGTGTCTGCAGGTGTGGGAGATATTTTCGTTTCATACGTAGTAGTGAGAACCGGAGGGAAAGTGAAGAGCGTTGACTGGGCTGTAAAACCTCGGAGCAAGTCCTCGGATCCAGAACAACTACTCGTATCTTGCACAAATAATTCATTGGAGTTCTACGATATTGAGAAGCAGAAGGAGAAAAAGAAGACAGAGGTTCCAGAGTACAATATACTATATTCCGTCGAGTTACCTGGACACAGAACAGACATCCGCTCGTTGTCATTAAGTACGGATGACCGGATGCTAGCATCTGCGTCGAATGGCTCTTTGAAGATTTGGAATGTACGGACTGGGACGTGCATTCGGACTTTTGAGTGCGGTTATGCACTTTGCTGCTCTTTCCTCCCCGGTGATAAGATTGTAAGGCTGTCTGTTCCACTGTTTGAAATATGCGTTAATTGGAATAATAGGTCGTTGTAGGCACAAAATCCGGAGAGATTGAGATGTTTGACGTAGCATCATCTGCACTACTCGAGACTGTGGCTGCTCACGAGGGTGCCATTTGGGCTCTTCAAGTTCATCCAGATGGAAAGAGCTTAGTGACTAGCAGTGCCGACAAATCTGCCAAGTTCTGGGATTTTGAAGTTGTACAGGAAGAAATCCCAGGAACAAAAGTATGATCCTACAAAGCGAAAACCTTTGGATTGTGTTGCTAATAGTTTTGGTAGAGAACTACCCCTCGTCTGAAACTCAAGCATACACGCATTCTGAAGCTCTCGGATGACATTCTCAGCGTTTGTTATTCACCCAATGGGAAACTTCTCGCCCTCTCCCTCCTCGATAATACCGTCAAAGTCTTCTTCGCCGACACATTGAAGCATCTTCTGAACCTTTACGGCCACAAACTGCCAGTATTAAACATGGATATATCCCATGACTCAAAGCTGATTGCGACATGTTCGGCCGACAAAAATGTCAAGATCTGGGGGTTGGACTTTGGTGATTGCCACAAGAGCTTTTTTGCCCATCAAGATTCCATCATGCAGGTCAAATTCGAGAAGAACTCCCACAATTTCTTCTCTGCCAGCAAAGATAAGTTGATTAAGTACTGGGATGGTGATAAGTTTGAGAACATCATGAAGCTCGAGGGTCATTTTGGAGAGGTACTTGCACTTGTGGTTGGTAAAACAAGCGATACAATAGTCAGTGCAAGTCACGACAAAAGTATTCGAGTATGGGAACAAACAGATGAACCAGTATATCTTCCTGAGCCCGCTGATCGATGAAGTTCCGTGTTAACGACGCCTGCAGATTTTCCTTGAGGAAGAACGCGAAAAGGAGTTGGAAGAACTCTACGAAAGCACTCTCACTACATCTCTTGAAGGCGAGGAGGGTGAAGGCGATGAAGCGACATCAGCCGGAAAGCAGACGATGGAAACTCTCATGGCAGGAGAGAAGATAATGGAAGCATTGGAGATCGGCATCAACGACCTCGCTATGATGAAGGAATACCATGCAGCTAAAGAGTCGCGACCAAATCTTGCACCCCCTCCAAGAAACGCTCAGTATATTGCTCTCGGTGGAATAAGTGCAGAGAAATATCTACTGGATGTCGTCCAGAGAATTAAAGCTGCGAGTTTACAGGACGCGTTACTGGTGTTGCCGTTCAACAAAGCTGTGGATATGCTGACCTTCTTGGATATATGGGCTGAAAGGGTAAGACTACATCGTCCAACGACTATGCAAGCGTAAGTCGCTAATAGCACCGTGTTTTAGGAATGGAATATTCCCCTCACCTGTCGCATCCTTTTCTTCATCCTCAAGACGCACCATAAGCAGATTGTTGCAAGCAAGACGATGCGAAATATGCTTGACAGTGTGAGAGGTCATCTGCGAGCAGCCCTAAAGCACCAGAAGGATGAGATGGGCTTCAACTTGGCAGCAGTGAGGTATATCAAGAGTGGTGTGGATGCAAAGAAATCCAAGAACTTTATTGATGAGGAGGAGTATAGGGTGATGGAGGAGAAGAACAAGAAGAAGCGAGGATTTGCAACTTTGGCGTAGAGGTAGAGGGAAACCTGTACAGTATATTTAGATTCCCGGGGTTATTACAAAAGTTCAAGATACATATATCCTGCTTCATGAGACGATCGCAAATCACAGAAACCCCGAACGCCGGTTGCATTTGCTCTCATCAGAATTTCCAATCCACGCTCCTCCCTGCATGCTTCATAACATCATACCCCCCATCTATGCTCGTACCAAGTTGTAGAATAGCGTCCAGGTCAAAACAAAAGAACTCAACGAAGTCGTCCCAAACACTTCATGTGTCCAGATATCGGCTGACCCCCGAAAGTACTGTTTAGGCTGACCGTTGGCAAGGAGGAACAGCATCAGTATGCTGACGAAAAAGCTGCCGGCGAGGTAGAAGGTGAAGCCCACGAGTGACTCGAGACCCAGGATACCAGCGGCGACTCCGAGGACGGAGGAGGTGAGGGAGCGGATGTCGGTTATTGTCTGCTCGTGGTTAGCGAGCTGCGCTCAAGCCTGGCAGGGGACACATTCGATTACCTTTGTGTTGTGGATGACATTTTCACCAACTACCGGGTTAATTAGGAGTTCTCGTTCTTCTGACATAGACATTTTGGATCTGTTTGGGGGGCGGTGTGTTCTGGCGGTTGGGAGCTCCGCTGTCGGAGGTTGGATTTGGCGTGTTTGGAAGTCAAGGCTTGGCAGGCGCATCACCACAATCTCCAAACTCCAAAGCTTCACAGGACTACTCCTGGGCGCCACCACCACACAACACAACGGATCTCGGCGCTGACCGCGCGCTCTCTACAACGCCGTCCGAAAAACACGGCAGCGTTGCTTTCTCAAACTTCCAACGCGGTTTTCCCTCGTCTGTGAGGGAGCTCTACCACCGCAATAATGACAACTGTCGGAGTAACCCCTCGACCACACTCGGCCAGCAAAGACCGGGGAGACCAGCCTGTCAACGATCAAGCCATAGACGACGACAAACTCATCTCGACGATTATCAACGGCGACAACTTCGCCGCCGACGCGGTCGGGGATTCCTTCAGCTTTGGTGACACTGTCGGAAAGGTGGACGATGCGGTAGACTATGAGGATATCTCTGACGACGATTTGCCTTCGGAAGAAGATGTGCCCTCGAAACTTGCCACCGCTGCCGATGACAATGATGAGGACATGGACCTGGGCGGGGACTTGCTGGCCGGGATAGCGGACGAGGATGGAGGGGACGGGAAGGAGATGGATTTTGATGATCTGTTTGGTGACATGAGCGGGGAAATAATGAACGATCCTGTCGGTCCAACTAGCAATGTAGGGCTGACAGATTTGGATAGTTTTGGTCTTGGAAACGACGCTTTGACTTCCGAGGTGTCCGGAACTGGTTCGGATGATCTGTTTAGCGGTGGTATGGATTATAGCATGCAAGATATTGCAATAGGCGGTATACCAATACAGAACCCGGAAGATCTTGCCCGCCAGTATTTTCCGGACTTCAAACCTCATTCGATTCTTAGTTTCTCCACCCTGTTCAAAGCAAAACCAGGAACGCTGCAAACCGGCCCGCAGAAGGTGCCTAAAGTTTGTGTACCAACCAAGATCCATGTCGAAATGGCACCGGATGAAAACACTTTGTTCAACAAGGCTACCAGTGCTACCCATAAGGGTACTACAAGTCGGGCCCGGGGAATTATTACGATAACGCCCCCCATTGAAGAACACGAGAATGAAGATGAGGAGATGGACCATGGGAAGGAGGGCGTAGATCCAATCTTTGAGCGCGACTTGGAAATTGCTTGTTGTGATTGGGATAGTAAACTCGAGGCAGCGATGGTGACGCCTCCGCCATCACCACCACCACAGAGGACAGAGCGCGATGAGATTGATGATGGCGTGATTGAGCTGGGGCGTCCTGCGAAGGTTTGTCTCTACAATCTTGGTTGTGCGTCCTATACTAAAAGGCAACAGCGTCGAAGATTGGATCCAATGTATCTTGATACGCTGCCCGAGTCCTGGATTGATGAAGAGGCTATCTTTGAGGGCGATCTTTCGAAGCTTGCTTCCAAGGTTACGCTTGATCTGAATGACCCCCATCTCCTCATTGATATTCGACAACCAGATCAGATTCGTCGAACACGACGCATCGGTGGTGAGTTCAAACGGCGTCTCAATAAGGATATCACACACAAATACAATATCAGCAACGACGAAGCGTACGACCTCCTGAAAGAGAATCATCAAAACAGGGTCAGAAGCACAATTGGTCAGCTGAATATTGAGCACACTCTGCCTGCCTTGAGGCTGCAGTCACCTTACTACAAGACAAAACTCTCAACCAAGGAAGCACGGTCTTTTCACCGACCGAGTCTTCACTTCTCGACCGGACACGAGATTCGCTTCGACAAAATCAAGCTTCGCAAGAGAAAAACATACCGTGGCAAAGATATCCAAGAAATTTTTGCAACCACGAAGGATATATCACTTTCAGACGGCTCCCCTTTTGTTCTACTCGAATATTCAGAGGAGTATCCCACAGTCCTCTCGAATTTCGGTATGGGAAGTCGCTTGATTAACTACTATCGCCGAAAGAATCCAGAAGACGAGTCCCGACCAAAATCGGAAGTGGGCGAGACGCATGTACTTATGCCTCAGGACCGATCGCCGTTTTGGAACTTTGGAGCAGTCGAACCTGGTGAGACGGTGCCCACGTTGTACAACAAGATGGTTCGCGCGCCAATCTTTAAACATGAGCCGAAGAACACGGACTTTTTGGTTGTGAGAAGCAGTTATGAGAACGCTAGTCGATATTACCTTAGAACAATCCCGTATCTCTTCACTGTTGGCCAATTGTTTCCTGTCACCGAAGTTCCGGGGCCTCACTCACGAAAGGTCACAACGGCAGCCAAGAATAGATTGAAGATGATTTGCTACAGAGTTGTGAAGCGCAAGTCGGACCATGCCATCGCTGTCAGAGATATCTCTACCCATTTCCCGGAGAATAACGACATGCAAAACCGACAGAAGATGAAGGAATTCATGAGCTATCAGAAGAACAGTGGTCTTTGGGAGATGAAGCCGGGAGAGGGTGTCATGGATGAGCGAACAATCAGAAGCATGATTAAGCCTGAAGACCTATGCTTGCTGGAGGCTATGCAAGTTGGTGTTCGCAATCTGGAGGATTCCGGTTATGCGAAGACCGTTGAGGATGAAGATGACGATGGTAAAGATGGTATGAGCTTGGAACAGCAGCTCACGCCTTGGGTGTCGACCAAGAATTTCCTTAACGCTACCCAAGGTAAAGCTATGTTGCAGCTTCACGGTGAGGGCGATCCTAGCGGGCGTGGAGAAGCGTTCAGTTTCGTCAGAACGAGCATGAAGGGTGGTTTTAAGGATGTCGGCGAGAGCATTGACGAGAAAATGGATAAGCAACGTCTGAAAGAGCTCGGTGGGCACAGTTACAATGTTGCTCGGCAACAAAAGCAGTATGAGGAAGCCATCGATCGTATCTGGCGTGCTCAGTTCAAGTCTCTCTCCTCGACCGAAGAACACCCGGATATCGACATTGAAGACGCGCACAGAGACGAAGAACCCACCGACGACTTGTTTGAAGAGGGCAGGACTCCGAGATCTGAAGGCACTCCTTGGTTGCATCGTGACGATGAGACGACAAGTCAATTTTCCAGGATGAGCGCTAAAACTCAGAGCCGAAAAGTGCTAAAGATTACGAGGCGCGTCATCAATAAGCATGGCGACCGAGAAAATCAGGTCGAGGTCATCAGAGATCCAAAGGTTATCCGCCAGTACCTCCAGAAGCGGAGGGAATTGGATGCCGAGAAGACTCAAGTCGAGGCGCTGGTTCCTACTGGTAACATCGAGGAAGACAATCACGCCAAGAAGAGGTGATCTACTCCGTTTTGGTTATTGTTTTAAACTGCTAATTTTAATCACTCCCAGACTCCAACAAGAACTTGCACGCCTCCAAAGGAACAGGGAGCGTCGCGAAGCCCGTGAACGTCAGTCCGGCAGGAGATCAGCTGTAGATGCTATGTCGCCAGATATCATGAGTCCTGGATCCCCCATGGTCTCGGTACCATCTGTCGGAAAAGCAGCCACAACCAGAAAGTGTGCTAACTGTGGCCAGGCGGGCCATATTCGTAAGTTCCCTCCCGGCCTCCCTCGAATAGAAACTGATACGTATACTCAGGTACGAACAAAAAGCTTTGTCCCAAGCTCAACGGCAAATGGCAAGAACTGGGAATGAGTCCACCTGCGGCGATTGGAACACCTAATGCGTGATTATACTTCTTGTAAATAACTTTTTTTTACCATACTTATCACTCAAGCTGGTCACAGCCTAGATCAGCTAGGTGTTCTCTAACATGATTGTGGATATAAATTTCTGTTTTGTTGCTCGTGTTAAGGCGCAGGTTATTTCTTGCTATGTAAACGGGTGTTTACTTGGAGTTTGCTATAAATATATCATTACCGGGTGTTGTTATTTTTCAGTTTTTATTATCCTTGGTTAGGGAGAGTATGAGTGCCTATGCGTCATGCTGGTTGTATGATAGAGAACAGGGTGTGGGGTGTTACTTGTGATGACTGGGTGGTCAATATAATTGTGAATTGTCCTGCTAGTTGAACCTAGCTAGCATCACTTAGACTTCAAAGATAACAATTGCCCTCGACACGAGTGATAGAAGTTGAAGCACGACCCTGAAGATACAGTACCCCCTGCCCCATTGTTTCCTCGACTGCGCTGGAAGAAACTAAATTACTGCTGGCAAGAACCACCCCTGTAGTTTTTTGATGTTTGCAGATAATAATGGCTTTACTGATATCTAGAGGAATACTTAGAGTGAGTGGTTTAGGGAGAGATTAAGGACAGGGGGATACGGATAAAAGGCCAGTGAGGATGATATTTGAGGAAACAGGATGTTGAGTGGGAATTAGGAGGAAGTCTAGTGAGAGTCGGGGTGTTACGTTTGAGGGAGTGACTTTGGGAGTATGATGAAACCGAGTGAGATATAGAGATTGTATTCAAATCCATTCAGCAAAGCTACGAGCCAAAAATTTAGTGCTGATTATCACCACAGCAATTATACACAGAGTAACCTTGCTTCAAGAGCAGTATATATTGCACCGCCACTACATAGTTCGACGAAGAGAGTCGCAGCAATGCCCGACCAAGTGAGATTTAGCGTCCGATCTAAGCCCATAGCTAGCAATACTGAGGACCCAGACTGCCCACCCTCAATCTTCGATTCCTTTTCCAAATTTACCTTGCCATGGCAGTCCGGATCCATCACTAGAATCCGGGTCTGTCAGCAATGTTACGAAGAGCCACGACAACATGCGAAGGGCAAATTAGAGTAGGTCACGGTACCAAGTTCTCTGCAGAAATACCCACCATAGCAGCGAGTTCGATTCGCCTTAATTTTAGGTTTGATGTCATGAAACAGAAAGACGAGAGTGTCGTCGTCATCATTAATTCTCAAAACGGGCGTTGACCCGATTGGGTGTCATGGAGCATCACCCGGAAAATCAACATCCGGTGATGAACTTTGACTTTGAACCCACTTGATTTCGGAAAGTACACAGTTCGATGGGGTAAACAAGTGGGCTTCCACCAATGATCAAGCTGATGAGAGAAGTTAGTAATAGTCCTCCAGAAAATTACAGATAGTTAACTAACCTCACCGTCGACTGAAACCATCACGAGTAGTCGGTCACCTTGAAAAAGAACATCTTGCAACATAGCGGAACACGCTACGATAATACCCAACGAGATGAAACTTTGGGGGGTGAATCAAACTGGAACGCTGAGGGTGCTTTGACGGCGCGGCAGCACAGTGGATTGCATGATGGTGATTGTTTCTGCACCTAGACGTTCAGAACGGACTGGATTTTTCACAACCAAAAATTCGCTCAGCTACATGAGGACCACTCCGTTAAAGGATAACTTTTCCTCGTGGATGGTACGGACTTCGAACGAGCTTGCGGTTTTACTGATCACTGACGTGAGCCTGATCTGTTTACTTTCCAGTAACAACTAACCAAATGGAATATCCAGTGAAAACCAACCAATAGGCCAGTGGTGATATCCATCAATCACTTCGCTTAGTCGTCTTTAGAGCACTGCCTCTTCTATTCTACAGCTTCTTCTCCGTGCACTTCTTCTCCGTGCACTTCTTCTCCGTGCACTTCTTCTCCGTGCACTTCTTCTCCGTGCACTTCTTACCGCTGCCAGGTGGCATCTTCTTATTACTCCAAAATATCTTTCAGAACTATCAGCAATACACATTTCTACAAAGACTCAACTCACTCTTACTGAACTCTTTCTACCTTGGTTTACTGGGGGTCGATTTTAGCTAGTTAACTAAAGTGCAGCTTCTTCCATCCGTCCGGCCGAAAAGAGCACAATAGTAATAACATCCACTTCACATCGACGCCCCTTACTTTCATTCACACCTCTCCATCCGCTCGACATATATCTCGTCCGTATCTACATTACCGCCGGGTCAGAACACCAATAGACATTCCATGGATTTCGAACTTTTGGAGCAACCCCAGCGGGGAAGAAGAGTGCAAGACCGCGGTTTGCGGGAGAATAAGCAGCAGGGCAAAGATAGGACCGGGTGTCTTGTTGAAGAAACTATGAGACGATATGGATGGGCTCCCTGTAGCTAGTTTAGATTCTAACTAGCCGTAATGCGTTCTCTCACAGCGTTTGGTCTTGCCATAGCTTTCAAAGACAATACAAACTTTTAGAAGAATTGAAGGATCAAATAGAGCATCTTATTGTACGTTAAACAGGAGAATATGGGCTCTCTATACTCCTTACTTAGTTTACATCCATAGTCCGTAGAGTCTAACTTGCTCTCTCGCTATATCGGTCTAGCCATGTTTGAAGCGTTGGGCGCGAACGGTAGTCGTGATGAATTCGATTCACCACAACGACTCTAGGAAAGATGAGAGTTGGATGGATTGTTCTTGGTGTTTGCGAGATGTGTGTTGCGATAGTTATCTCTCGGCATGACGCCGTGAGCTTTTGACGAATAGCTTGCGGATTCAGTCATGCCAAACGTTTCATGTTTCTCGAATCTGTGGAAGAATCGAAGGATAGAGCTGAATATTATGCTGTACATTAGATGGGAGGATATGGGCCTCCTACATTCCTTCCTTAGTTTGCTTCTGCAGGTTTCGACTCGCCCCCATGATTTCTCCTGCTAGCTACAGCGCGACAGCCCAAGGTCTACGTCTGCAGCGACGACAGGAAGCCAAATGTCTAGTTGGAAGTGATTGTTGCTTGTAGGGAGGGCTCAGTGCCTTACAGAAATTTAGATGGGAGGACACTGGCTCCATAAGTGAGTCCTTAGTTTGCGTTTGTAAATTCCGACTGCATCTCGTGCTTTCCCTCGCTACGTCTGTCCAGCCATATCTCAAGGCAGGATGCTAATTCAAGATCTACAGCGGCAGCACTGGAAAGAAGCCAGATTTCAAGCTGAACTGATAGCTGATTGTAGGGGCAGTGCCTTACAAGAATTTAGATGGGAGGATAGTTGCAGGCTCCCTGCGTCCACGAACCCGAACTCTTTCTCGTACTCTCTCTCGCTACATCGATCCAGCCGTATCTCTTGAAAGTGCTTGATAGTTTGAGATCTACAGTACAGCCGTAGTAGTGCAGAAAGCCATCATTTTCGGTCGGGCCAAACTGGAGATGATACATACGTATGCCTCTTTGCGGTATAGAACTCCGGCGCGGTTGAAATTACTAGAGGTAGGAGAGAAAAGGTACTTGCGAATAGAGAAGTGTACTTGGGATTTGAAGGTGTTCGCGTACTGGACTGGTGAACGCGAAATTGATCATCTGGCCGGTGGCGTATGAGAGTGCGCAAACCACATCCCCTGTCCTCACCACCAGGAATCGCACGCTTTTGTTGAATTATCTCGCAAGCTACATAAATTAAACCATCCACTCAACAATTAAATGAACGCTGGGCATCATGGGACCAAAAGCAGGCTTCTGCTGCAGTGGGTTAGGGGTCTGCAGATCACGTTTTATCACGTAGAAGCTGATTGATTGCAAAGGGGACACCGTGGAGCTCTGGAGAGGATTCCGAAGGTTACGTAGAACAATAGTATTGTCGATGCGTGCTTACGATGGCGATCCATGGTGTGATGATGTTATCTATCTAAAGCTTCATCGTCACTGGTTCGCTGTACATACGTCTAACGTAGCCTATTGCCTAGGGCATCGAGTCTGCAATGCACCTGCAGTATGCAAATCTACGGCTTATCCGTATGGCTACATACCTATGCATCTGCATCACAGCCTCATTGAGATGAGCTTGAGGAAAATCATGACTGCAATGCATATGAATATAATAAACCACAGCCACCGACAGCTGGTGATGGACAGGGGCCTACCTATATTCAGGCCTAGCCCGTCGGACAAAACGGATGTCACGCCATCCATGATAATCAGGACTATTGCTCAACAATTTTCCTTTTGTTGTGGCGGGAGTAGTATAAAAGGTTATTTTTCGATTCGTGAGCGAGACCGTGACGCGGCTACCATAATTAGGGAAGCTTAGAGGAGAGGTCCCAGTACATGGACCTAAAGCTTGGTTATCGTCCGTCTATTTAAAAAACAACCAAGACTGAAGGTAGAAGCTGAAACGTGATGAGCTCAGGGGGAAGGTGTACAAGTGAACGAAGCCTGGATCAGAACGAACAAGGAAAAAAAGAAACGAACAGACTTTCCGGTCAGTTCCTCCGAATCTTCGCGCGTTATTTGGGGTAGTATAGGCTACACTAGCTGCCTAGGAGATGTAGGTACAGTCACATGCCCAAGAGAGCAATTGCAAGGCTTCATTGGATTTGAGCGGAGATACGGCAGTTGGCAGCCAGTGGGAGCAGAACGCGGCGCCACTCAACTATGGGGCAATGCACACAGTTATTCGAGGTCAGCTTGGGGTCCGTGTTTGCCCCGTTCTTCCAACGTTTTGCTGTGCAGTAGCTTGAGCATTTGGTTTTGCCAACTGCTTCAAAGTTCTCATGAACGCGCCGTTAACCAGCCTCTACAGCCTCATCCAACGGAAATAACGCTAAGTCTTGCCTTTGGTACATGTGGAGGAGTGCATGAGAGCACAGATACTTTCCAACTGCTCTGAATAACCATGGGTATCCATGCTACGATGAATCGTCGATGACAACAATAGTTCGCCCACCACCCACTTCTCTACTCCTCCACCACCGCTACTGCATCCTTTTCCTCTTTCACTGCGGAATTCAAATTTTGTCCAAGCCGTTTGTCTCCCCGGCGAAATCTTGGAACTTATCCAAGCTATTCCCCGCGCGGAGCACCTGGTCTGCATATCCACAACTGCAGCATTGATTGGCACGACCTGAAGCCGTGTGGATATCGTATGACCGGTTTCAAGGGAAAAACTAGAGTAATTCCAAGATTTTCTCACAGTAAAATTGACAAGTATGTTACAATAGTGGGGGTATTGGGTGTGCCTGGATCCTTGAGATTATGTTTCGATAATCCACTATCCATTTCCCCCCACCACGCCAAAACGAAATATTATCGTGATAATACTGCCGAAACTCGTGAAACAGCTGTCTGACAACGCCTATTCTGTCAACCCACCCTATCACCCCATCCTGTTGAAAGTACCCGAACCCGCGTTTGACAGAAACTTCAAACAGTTCATCTCAAAATACATGGGTGGCTCTTTTTACAACGATCTCTTATGCTCTAAGCGCCGCGTTCAAAGCCTTCATTCCATCTAGGTCACTATTAAGTTTGAGCTGATTCATCTAGAACTAGGGGTGTGTCTGACACTCGGTGTGATAGTGTGTGAACGCCCATGGGGGAACAGAGCCATGGAGATGAAGTTTTAGATTATAGCACGGAGACAATAGATCATACGAAGCAGCTGGTTTTTGGTACTGGTAGAGCCGGTGAAGCTTACTCTGCTTTTGAGAATGCTGGTTGGACGATGAGCGTATGGGTTTTCTATCCAACTACGTAGAAAACTGAATGACTTGAGATCTACCACTTCCTTTGGAATGTTTCTGCCTCATAGCCATCTCGCGTAAGGCCCGGTGTAATACGCAAAACCGCTCCATCAAATCCTCTATTCCTGGGTTAGGGTTCACACCCCAAAGACCATCTCTCCGCCTCCACGGCTGCCTCCAGCAGACCTGCAGCTGAGGCTACGACTCACTTCCTCGGCGCAGTTTATCGCGAGCCCGCTACTTTCAATGGGCGATTTTTTGGGTTAGGGTTGGTTTCTCGAATCTCGCGCATTTCACAAAGCATAAACAAACATATGCACAACAGACAACAAGCACTCTATCACTACTCTCAAGCGCGTCTGCGCGTCTGGCAATTGGTATATAGCTCACAAGAAACCTGCGCAGAAATGAGCTCACACTAACTACATATCGCAGGTTGGTTGGAACTCTGGTACGCGGCTCCAAAAACATGCTCAGGATGAGCTCAATACGACGCACGAGCCCACCGCTTTTACCAAAACAAAACGTTGCGTCTTTATAAACAACAACGGAAGCTCTCTCAACACGAATTGACTTGTATTTGCAATAACACCTAGGCTAACCTCCACTATCATCCTCACCGTCACCATTCTCGAAACCAAACCACAACGCCATATTCCTCAAAATGTGCAACGGATTCTCCACCAGAACCTCTGTTGGCGGCGCAAGTACATATCTCCCTCCGTCCCATCCCCCTTTACTTTGCCGCAGCATCTAACAAGCAGTTCAACAGTTGCGGTACTACACCCAACCTCCGACCTCCTCGACAGCTGCCGTCTCCAATTCCACAACGACCCATCCAATTCCTCGCCGACAAGCCTCTCCTACAACCTGCACGGCAACATCCCAGACTGCGAAGTCCGGATCCACAGTCTGGGCGACCTGACCTCGGGTGCCTCGAGCGCTGGCGAGATAATGCATTCCCTCTTGCTTGCGGCGGTGGTGGGATCGGGACTGTTGGTGTTGGATCGAAGGCTGGAGCTTGGAGTTGGAGGAGATGGGATCATCGGACGGACGGTTTCTGTGGTTGGGAAGGGAGGTGTCGTGCTCGGTGAGGGGATTATCGGATGGAACTGATAAAGAAGCTTCGCTTTCGTTTCCGTTTTCGGTATTGGTTTTTGTGAAGTTCGGTGTTAGGGCAACTACTACTGGGTAATAAGCAATTATGAAATCACAATGGTTTGAGATGAACTACGGGCTTACACGAATATTGATCTGCTCGTCGTATTCATTTATTGACGGGTCGCATATTCAATTTAACCCGGCCCCAATTCTGGCATCCTTCGCCAAAGCAAGCAAAATTTTTTATTCAACAGTGCTGGTATATGTGCGTTCGTCATTGACATACCGATGGACGTCCCAGGTTCCGTGGTTCCAGCGCAACCCGACCGAGTGTCGTCTGGGATTCTCATTTCTTTTGGCAGAAGAAGGAACCTTGAAGGCTTAGGGCTGGTAAAATAGCGCACCCGTACCCCATACTTCATATACCAAAAAAACAAAAACCCCCGGACCCAACCCCCCGTCACACCAATAACAGATATCCATTATCTCCACAGTTTGGCAATGTTGAGAGAATGATCCAGGTAGGCAGATTTGTATAATTACAATGAGGAATTTAGGCGGGAATTCGAGATGTACATGAACAAGCCTAGCATGTATAGAGGACGGCCGGGGTGAGGGAGTGCAATAACCAGGACGGCTAAACGGAGTTAGCGCCAACCTTATCTGAACCTCCGCCGACTCAGATGTTGGTTCATGGGACAGGCATTTGGATTTGGCAGTTACTTAGAAGAGACAAACATGTGAGTGAGCAGACCCAGTAAAACCAACCCACAAACCCAACCCTACAACACCGGTATAAGGGATTTCCATGGCAAAAACTCTTTCTGAGACGCACGGTCAACACACGGGTATTTGGATCATAGTAGAAAGCCCACATAACTATTTTGAGGGTGGGCTGGATGTGACAAACAATTATGCATCTGCACATCGAAACACTGTTGAATGCCAAAAACCCAACAGGACAAGTGTGGTCGAATTGTCTTACTCTATGACTGGTTTCATGTTTTGTTATAAGGTACGAAATTAGGATTATGGAGCTTTTCCGACATGTCACTTAGAGAGGGATAGTTACATCTAACCACGGGCCCCTTTACAGGCCCTTTTGGTGGGGTGAAAGGATTTCATTCAGTTATTATTTCCCCCCTCATCTCAACCTAGAATCGAGCCTTCTACATAAACTATCCTCAAATTGAATGTCTTCCGCGGTTAACTGCTGATGGACTTCTAGAGTCGACATTTCTTATTTCGTGGCCTGTGGATGAAAAATAGTGAGCTCCTCTAGAGTCGAGGCATTGGAACTTTCATGTTGTATCGAGCTGGTTAAGAGGTTAGGTTTTGGGGCATGAAGGAACTTATTTGTCGGAGTTATCCATAAGCTGTTCACTGTATCCCCACATCAACATGTATGGCTCTTTCGTCTCAACTGTCCTCTGTACTTCTAGGGGGGATGGCCACAAATAACAGAGACCAACTTGGCCCTCATCACTCTCAAGAATCATAAACGTGACCGTCACTACTGGTGCAATCGCGGCTGAGTCTATCTCGAGAAAGCTAGGAGACTACATCGAAGCTGGGTTTAGCCCACAACCCAAACGGACGGTAAAAGAGCGGGTATTGGTATCATTAAGCCGAGAAATTTCAAAGACGGAATGTTGATGACCAAAGGTTGGGAGGAAAAGGGGCGATTTCTGAAATCGTGTCAGTCGAACCATTGAAATTCCTAGGCCTGGTATGTCGAAGCAACTGGAACGTACATCATTCATCAGCAGAGTTATTCTCACTTCCAAGGGGGGACACCTGATGAAGAACCATCACAACGTTCTGAACCCATTGTCTGAGGAACCAGGGATCATCCTGCAGCTGCATCGCCATCACTTTCATGGGGGGGTAGTCGAGCTGGGCTTCATCGATCATCGGGAGTCTTCAAGGGAGCTAGCCGGACGGAAGTCTCGATCGATCTGAATGTTGCCTTTCTTTTGGTAGTTGCTGTGTTGAAAGAAGAAAGAAACTCCCATGGTGAGTCCAGCTCTTCATGATCAGGGAAGCCCAAGAGGGAGAGCCGACAGTTGCCATCGTGAGGCATTTTTTCAGGGGAGGATGGAGCAAAACCGATTGGGAGGAGGTAGGGGGTGGAAATCCAACAAAACCAGATTTGCTCAGAAAACTCAGAGATGATATGATCCAGTCCAAACAGAATGTTCCTCAACGGCCATAGTTGTTTCTTCCAGATCTCCGCAGCATCGCTCCACAACCTCCGGGAAGTTCTCTTCGCCCTCCTCCTGCTCTATAGGGGCGACGCGCCACGGCGGCTGTGGTGGCAGGATACCCGGATGCAGCAGTTGCCGTCTGTTTCGTTAGCAAGATCACAAACTGCTGCGCGCGCTAGAGATCCACCCCATTTCCGGATTCTATGCTTAGGACGGAAGAAATTGCGCGGTAAAGAAAAGGAAGGAAGAAAGAAGGAAGGAAGATTATGTACTACATTCCTCAAAAACTTGCCTACTATCCCAAGACTCGAACTCTCCTCCTCTCCAGCCCCTGGCCGGGCCCAAAACACCTAGATCCCGTCGAATGAGAGGCCAAACAAGCTAAACGGCGCTCCCATTGGTCCTCGATCTTGCACCACCCACCATCGCACCTTCGGTTAAGTAACATAAATATTTTACATTACATTTATGCAAGTTTGATGCTCATGATTTTATTTATTTTCTTGATTTTTATTTCCCATAATGCGAAGCAAAAAGAAGGGGAGACCATGCAAGCAGAAAAAGGAAAACCTGCTTTTTTTGTTTTGTTTTGTTTATGCAGACTGCTCGGTCACATACCCACCCAGCCAACTCCAAGAAATAGTTACCAGGTTTGAGAGTTGCAGTTGAGATGGAGAGGTAACTGACACCTGCAGATTGCACTGCAGCGTGCAGATGCGGGGTGTGGTGGTGTTGCGAAGGCAAAAAGTAGAAGTAGCAGCCCGGTTTGACCCGTGCGTGCGTGTGTCGTCCGTATTGTAGCATACGCAGGCAGCACAGCAGCAGCGCAGGCCATGCATTGAACGGATCAATTCTGTAGTATTTTGCAGAATGCAGTTGCAGAGTGCAGGGTTAACAGTTTCGCCGATGGTTCACATAACAGACAGCTATCCCCGCTTTCCCCAGCTCGTGCCCCAAGCAAGCAAGCAAGCAAGCAAGCCTACCTAAGCTCTAGCTCGTCTCGGGCACATGAAGCCCGCCGCGGGCAATCCTTGTGCTTTCGTGCTCGTGCTCGTGCTCCTGCTGCTTAGAGCGAGATCGGACGAATCATTAGGATCCTCCAATCATGAGTGAGTTCTGGTGATGTTTCACATATTGCTCACCTCGCTCCCTTGCTCTCGGCGGGGTTTTGTCAACCTGCACGTGAACAATAGCTACCACTTATATGATATCAATTTCCCACCACCTCTACCACCTCCACCACCTCCACCAGCACCACCCACCCCTTCATGCACAACGTGCGGATTCCTGAGTGTGTGTGGCATGATTTGCTTGCTCTTCAACTATGATTGACTAGTCCTCTTTCTGCCTGCCCGCCTTGCATCGGTGGGGGTGAGTAGTACGATGCTCGAGACTCCGGGCCATTGCCAAAACAGTGAAAGAGAGGAATTCTTTGTACGTGTATGTGTATGTCTTGTGTGATCAAACATGCACCCACCGCGTCCCACATGCGTATGCAGAATAAAAAACGGCGGGGCAACGGTGTGTAGATAGGACGTGTTGGAATTGCCAACATTAGGGTAGCTGTAGCTGCTGCCATGCTGTGCAGCCCCAGAACTAGAACTGCAACTCTCTTCAGGGATTTTTTTGCTGATACGATCGTGGCACGGTGAAAGGAAAGCGTTGTAGGTAGCATTTTTTAGACTGGGTAGCTTTCTCTCTCTCTACCTATCTGCTATCTCTCCTCCGAGTCCTCGTCATCCCCCGCAAAAATCGCAAAAAAGGAACGAAAAATTCGTAAAATGCAGAAGCCATGCTAAGACCGACCCCCCCTTCCCTGCCTCCTCCGTCCACCCGAGATGACCAGAACAGAAACAAAAAAACCAGTTTCCTCCAGGACATTCTAATCAACTTTTCAATCGTCGGAACATCCTCCCGCGAGTAAATTGAGTGATATACAAAGAAAAAGTAAAAAAGTAAAAAAGAACTCAAAAATCAACATTCAATTCCCAATAAAGTAATAACTGACAAAGATCAAATCGCTGGCACGCACGCTCGCTCGCAGATAGACAAAACAAATGCAACCAAGCAAAGGACTGACAATAAACACACAAACCAAAGAGAGAGGGAGAGAGTTTTCCACCACAAAAAGAGCGTAATATATCCTATCTGCATCAACAAACTGATCGCCGCGCTATGCCCCGATATTTCCATCATGACCAAGAAACCCACAAATTCCAAATCCTTCCCAACATACCCATCATATATCAACCTTAAGAGACATACACAATAAAAGATTCACAGAGAAGTGTAAGAAAAGTGTCAGTAAAACAAGTAAAACGAAGGGGTATAAAAGTAACTAAAAAGTGAAGAAAATTAAAGAAAGGAAACCCAAAAAGAACCAATTCTCCGGTAATTGTGCTTGACCCCTTTTTTTTCCGGCATCGCTGCAGCCTTTTATAAAATCCCAAAAAGATCCGTCCCGCGAATAGTAGAGCGAAACGAAGATGAAAATGAGTTCAACCAATAAATCAATCGCTCGCTCGCTCAAAAACCGCACGCTAATAAACAAGAAAGGAGACAGAGGAACGCCATTGACCACGCTTCCCACAACCGTCAACAGATACAATGAAAAAAAAAACAGCGCAGGAAATCCAGAGTAGAGAATGAAACCTTCCAACCAGCAAAAATATACACTTTCCAGTCGACGTTATCCAACCCTGCGATCGCTCGCAACCATTCTGCAATGATTTTAAACAGTCGAAATATCTTCGTATATCAATAATCATATCCGTGATCATCGTCCTTCATTCCCACGACCAAAATCTACCCGTCTTCCATACGCATCATATTCTTCACGCTGCATTTCCTGTCCCTGGTGCGAATCACCACCAGATAGTCACATAGTAGTGGCATAGTCCTGGTAGCGATCCCATCCAAAACCTCCTCCTCCATAACCACTTCCACATTGCTGAGCTACCATACTGGGGAGTGGGAGTTGCGGAATCGACATCGATAGAGTTGCGGGTGGTTGTGAGTATTGCGGACCCGGTGAGCAAGTCACATTGGGCATATCCAGGCCACCCAGGGGTCCCCAACTTGATGGGAATGCCTGAGAGCTTGAGACTGGCGGGCTATCCTCGATGGTGGAAGAGAGAATCTTCCATGACTCAACCGGAGGTGGTTGAGCATTTGAAGGTACCGGAGCCGGATTCCACCAGTTCGCCGGAGAGCTTGGGAGCATCTGCGCCGCTGGACGCACCACATCGACAATTCTTGGTGGCGGTGGCAACAGCGGATAGAACAACCCCAGAACCTGATTCTTCACATCCTCACTCCGACCTTCCAGAAGTTCCCCTGCTCCATCGTCCTCCAACCCTTCCAAGGCGTTCGCATTCGTCCGGTATACAAACTTGTTGGCAGCCTGGACAAACTGATCGTGCAACTTCTTCACCTGGGTCTCCTTCTCGGTCCACGGCCAAGTTGAATCCCTCTGATCAATGAGATAAACCTCCTTGTGGTATTCACACAAATCACTAATCGTGTCTTTCGTTAATTTGAACGCTACCTCATGCGACAAAACCAAATCGACATGAACCACATAAGCCTGGATATGCAACAGCTCGAACCGAGTGAATGCTTCGACCAAGGCATTGTCGTGCTTGTCAAGTTGAGAAGTCGGCGCTTTTGGTACCATTAATGTACAGAGATTCCAGATTGCTGAAGGCTGAGAAAGCGTGTCGGTAAGACATTTCATGTGCTGGGGTACACTGTTTAGTGATCGCTTGATACGATTGACACGCTTCAATGTGGCGGTTAACCACGGGTCGACCTTAGTATTGAGAACTACGGTTGGTGACGATCGGGGGGCAAAAGGCGCCGCTGTATCTGGGAGTAGTAGTGCTGGCATTCTCGACATAAAGTGAAAGACTGATGATCATGCACCAAAGGTTGTGTTTGTAGAGTGTAGTAGAGAACGGAGGTGTTCGACAGGGTCGTAGATGGGCGAAGCAATGTGTGTGATATCAACGCCCGGCGGGCGAGCAGCGAAGACGGAGCAGGTCAGAGCAGTTGGTAGTGGTCGTAAAAACGAAAGGACTATTTTTTCGTAACAGCAGGGAACGTCGTATATGATTATTGTGAAGATGTTGGTATTGACTGGCTGGGGGGTTATCGGAAGAGAGTGTAAAAAGCCGAGAATGGGAGGGGTGGACGAGTAGTAGTGGGGGGCAGCTCAGTCTCTTATAAACGGATGTAGTACAGCTGCTTGGGCCATCGGAGTAGAGTACATATGTATTAGCGACTGTGGTGCCCGACCCATGTCTGACCATGGAGTATGCAGGTCAAAGATGGCTTGCGCCCGATGATTCGGCTCATAGAAAACATACCCCTCATTTCGTCTGTACTCCGCTTGCTCAGCCATATTCCCTAAAATTCAATTCGGAGAGTATTTAGAATGAATGCAGGCATAAGATAGCGAGCTCCCAAAAAGGTGAAACAGACGTCTGGATAGACAGCGGAGATGTGAGAAAGTCTACGTTTCACGGATCTAGTACACCCACTCCGCCGCCCCCGCCTCTCTTTGATACCCGCTTGAATGCACGGGAATTTGAATACGGTCAAAACCAAATATCGTATTGTCTGTCTGTAAAGTACATGGGCAGTAGGGAGTCCCCACGTTGTTGCCTCAGTGGCGTGTGGTGGAGACGTATGCCCCTCCTGCAATATTCAATATACCTAGGGCGCTCAAGATGAAGGCTTGCCGGAATCACCAGCCTATCGCCCTCTTTTGCTGCAGGCATTCTGTACCTGCAGACTATCTTTTGCTGCATATCAGCCCGCTGCGTGTGTAATAACTTCACGTTGGGCAATCTTATGCTGGTGGCTTGATACGAGAGCTGTGACTTCTGGGTTCTTTCTCGTACCTGATGGCTGGAAATGGCATCTTTTCCGTCCAATCTCGAATTCAACCTCTAACATTCCTTCTACTGGCCCTTGGAGGAACGGAAGGTGTGCTGAACACTTTTCCGAGGGAGAGAGACGACTCATCCTGGTTAGTTCGGGGCAAATTCAGCTTCTGTGCGATGATTCACGTGGCAGATTCCAACACGATTCGCTGAGAATCGTGTTTCGACATGGCCCTTGTTTAGAAGAGTCGGAGGATGGGCGTCAGTGATTGGGCGTTTCCACGAAGTGAAGTTGACCTCAAACCCTGTACCTTGTCCCAAAGCGGAATAGCCGGGTCCGCAGTGTGATCGAGTACAAGTCGTAGGGCATGACATGGTGGGAGGGGCACAATACTCTACCTACTCTATACTTCGTTGCTACTCCTCCATCGTCATCATCGTGCATTTCACGATCCACGGATCCAGACAACTTAGCTATCTCTGACGGAAAGGGTCGAAGTGCACGAGGAGCTCTCGACGTCGTCATAACTGTATGTTGTGGCAAATAAAACCGTTGCTGTTCAGCTGCGACGCACGCCGTCAGCTTGCGTCCTTCTGCTCTGGTTCCTGCGCTTCCGACTCCCGCATAGTCATTAGAAAAACATCCAATTGTGACTGCATTAAAAATGAGGTAGTGGGGGGGAGGCCGGCTGTCTCGCGTGACTCTAACGAGCGGGAATCATAAGGCACCGCGACAAGATGGAACTTGCATGCGCTGCTGTACTTCGACCGATAGCTGTGACTACGATGACGATGTTCTGCAGTCGGAGTCGAAAGAATATGCAAGCCGAAAGAACACTCTACCGGCGAGGCGGGAAAGGGTGAGGCGGAGAGGGCGGAGAGGCGGAGAGAAGCTGTAAGGCAGCTGAGCATACAATACGAAACTTCCTCCGCTGCATTAGTTCAGAGCAGAACAGACACTTCGTTATCGCGTAGGGCAGCTTTCTTTCTTTCTTTCTGCTCTACGCCACTCCGATGTAGCAAAACGGCACTCACTTTCCCGTTCGATCTCTGCCGAACCGAACATCCATCTATCTGGTTTCTGCACCTAATTATGCAACGCTACTGCAACCTCCGGTGCCCGCAAATCGCCGCACACGCTGTGTATGATCCGTGCGTTTCAGATTGAGATGAAACCGTCATTAACTCTCCGTCACGTTTTCAACCTCATGGAGGCGTGTCGCCTCCTACATCCCCAGTACCTTATTCTCAATACATCCGACATCGAAAACTGTATGATCCTGGGGTCTGGATCTGCTGCGCCTCACAACCAGCGTATAGTCAAAGATACGTTCTTCGACACCTGTAGCTTTCAGAATTTTCTTCTGCAAGTTCGTCGCCCTGTCATTTGTTGAGAAAAGCAATACTGCTTGGCCGTCTACTCTAGAGTTCTGTCGACACGTCATTCCAGCGGTAAAAACAGGGCGGTGTAGCTGTTACAGGGTGAGGAGTATTAAATCATCTAAGTAAACGGATATAATTGAATTCTGACTGTGGTAGTAGGAGAAACTTATTCTGCTGTGGCAACCATTATAAGTATTTTCCACTTCTGGAAACACTGGCGCATGCGATTGAGGGAGTTCTGCAAGGTTTGGCTTCGCTTGCTTTATCGATAACTGATAGCGTTTGACATCACCACCAAACCAGCAAATCATTAAACCAAAAATATTGAATTCCATTCGGGTCATCAGATCAGACCCCCCAGCATTCCGGATGAGCAAGCTATGAGCGATATCGGATTGTGCCTTCCTACTCACCCCGCCTAGCTAGATACGGTGGCGAAAAAGCAACGGTTACGGCGGCGGCATACACATACGCTCTTGGGAAACATCGCGCGGAGTGTGATGGGGGGGGAAGTTCATTTGCATTGTTGGCTTATATCGCGATGGATGGGGCTGACCGCCGAAGATGTGTGGACATCTGATTGAAAGCTGGAGTGAAAGGCAAATACGGGCTTCGACTTGTCTATTGCGGAATTGCACAGGTAAAGCTTGGCTCATTCTCTTTCGCCCTGTGTTACCTACACGAATAGAGTTGACTGTGCGATGCAGGGAGGGGCTTACTATTCTACCAAAACTCAACGGCATCCGAAAGTACGGGTCCCTTTTCGCCAGGATGGACTGCCAATAATATTCACGGGCTAAGAGTTTGCTGGAAGGATCAAGAAGTGAGGCTTCCGAACACATAGTCCGCCAGCACCTTATTTCAGCTGGTCAGGGATCATCAGGAGCGTTAACAACTTGACACATTCCGCATGCCTAGCAGGCCACGCAATATACATTGGACTGCGCCTCACTCACAAAGCCACACGTATTCATCTGATGTCTTTCCAGCTTCCGTCTCTCTAAGTATAGGCTAGTAAGCTCGATGATATTATATGCATATGTAGAGAGAGAGAGAGAGAGCAATCTCAAACGAACATCTGGTGATGGCCTACTCTTCGTCATCTACACGTTATCATTCGTGCCCTGGCGGGGCGTCACAAACATTTCGCTATCTGCAAGCGAGGAAATCGGGAAACTGATTTCGGGGATCTAGGTTCTCATGATGGCACACACACTGTCTGATCTTGCGCCAGCTCACTTTCCAGAGTATGAGTATGTCGTTTCCCTTCACGAGTGACTGAGCTCATTATTAGGCATAATCGATTCCAAATCTAACTAAGTGCTCAATCCGGTACCGACTACTAGGCGAGATCACAATTCGATTCGGTATACCGATACGATACCTTGAAAATATCGAGCATGCCCATGCTAGCTTGTATATCTCAACATATCAGCCGGGCAAATCCGCGCACAACGATACTGTTGTTTCACTTCTCAATTTCGCCTGAAGCATTTATTTGCGCTGCAGGTTATATCCCTCAACAATATTCTTTTTGGCCCCAAGCTTGCGGCTATCGTGTCCGCACGTGCGGTTTCAACCCTAAAGTTGCTTGTCTTAGACAAGCTCAGACCAGCCCGGTGTCGCAATCGACGATCATCCGCAGCAGGAGATACATCGGCAGACTTACCCTCTACGGTTACTGTTAATTTCTAATAAACATCGGTTAGGAAACATATGTCTTCACAGGGTTCCCACGGGCCTCTTTTCTTCGCTAGCATAACCTGGGCCTTAAACATTTTTGTTTCTTATGTTTCGCGGCTTAAATCGGTTGTCATTCTGTTATGTTGGTTCCGCTCAGTAAAGATTATAATTTTACTCCCAATTCCATTGATCCCAGAACTGCGGCTTCGATTCGCCCGACAAACCAAATCGTTTACCACCACATATTCCTCAGAAGAGCGGGCTTTCGAACCCAACCAAACAGAGAACCCTACTGCTCTGTACTCTAAATTATATTACTCCAAAAGGCCCCCATCTCGACTTTAGGAAATAAATTGTATGCAGCCAATTATGACCTCCGGATGCTATTCCAACCATCGAGATGTACACTTCTACGAAGCAGAACTGCAGTTGTAAAGAAACTATTTAGCAATTCTGCGGACCAAACGACAATTTCACACTGCATGAAAGCAGCAGTGAGAAATCGAATGCTTCACCGAGATTGTCCGCATCAAGTGTGGTTCTTTTATTTATCTCACCTAGTGATTCATAGACGGAGGATTTTTAACTCCATATGGGTATCACAAGCTGAAGATTCAGCATAATCGCGAAAAGTTTCTCGGTGGTGGTGGTGGTGGTGGTAGTGGTAGTGGTGGGGGTTGCGGCACTGATATGTAGTTGGAACAAATTAGCATCCATCCCTACAATCAACCCTGGCAGAAGTATTATCTACCTCCACCCTCCAGGGTTTATGCCTAAAGTTTGACAGATCGATAAATGGTGCTTGGTAGATATCCGCAGATATCCGTCTGTCTGGCAGCGGGGCAGGCAAGGTAGTCTTCTGGATACGAAAGCGAAGCGGCCCTTCAATTGTTCATGAGCTGACTGAAGGTGCACGGCAGATAGTGATTGAAGGGAAGTATGGATCAAGGAACAAAGCTTCGGGGGCATGGACAAAGCTTCGGAGGACATGGGCATAGCTATCTGGCACCTTGCACCTGCAAACCCGTGGCTCCCACTGTGCTGTCGGTAGTTGAGAACCACCACCACTGCTGCTCTCCAACATGTTACATTCACTCGGATATCGTCTACCCTTGGTAGATATGGTATCTGGCTTTTGATATAAAGTAGATCCTAGAGGAAATAGTAACAGCAAATAGAGAGAGATGGCGTAATGCTTACCGCGACGCTAAATAGCCACTGTGGATCCCCTCCTCACCAAGTTTCCAAAAACCCTAACCCCACAACCGCTCCCATCCCTTGTGTCTCCACACCTATTAAGCCACAGAACTCCCCTCCTCCTGAAACGCCCACAGTGCTAGCACGATCAACCTATCATTAAGCTAGGGGAGAAAGATGGCGCGGCTCAAAGAGGAGGGAGGGGCCGGGAAGCAGCGATGAGGGATGAGGTCCACGCCGGTGGGTGTGGAGGAGGAGGGGTAATCTAGGTACATGTGGGAGATGGGTGGTATGCATTGCATACCCGACTCGAATCCCCCTTCTTTTGCATTCCAGCTTATCGTGAGTTAAAACCCTAGCCCAATTTCTCTCCCTTCTCGCCTCCAATTCGCCGGTAGAGCCGGCTTCGCTAAATTCCACACCGCTGAGAAAGTCTGGCCCACTGTGCAACGACGTACTTGTACCTGGGGCTATTTTTCTTAGAGGTGGAAAACCCTCGCTCGCTTTTTTGATCTGATATGTCAGGCCCCCCAGTTGTGATAGCACAAAAATAGCGGTGCGGGGAAGGCCCAGGAGGGCACACTAAGCCCCGGAATTTTGTTTCAAGCCCGCTATTTGCTTTTGCAATTACTATGTATTCTACAGAGAGCATGAGTGCGGTTGGATATTCACTCGCCCTGGTTTTCTTTTTTGCAGAGGACTTTTGTGCTTCGTCGATATTGTCTGTGAGTCTGAGTCAAGTGTTTACAAAGGGATCGTAGCCTTTCTTTCGTTCCTTCTTCCCGCGCTGCCACCCGCTTCGCTGATCAGGGGGCTGATTTTGCGCGTTCCATCAGTTCTTCGAAGGGCATGCATTTGCATATTTAATTATTTTTTTTGCAGAGACGATCGCCCGACATCAAGTTTCTATTTCTGTGTTTTCCTTCAGACCAATCAAGGTTCTCATGAACAGTTCACAGTCAGGTCCCTCTTTCAGTCCAAACCTTCTTTCAATTCTCCGTAACTACACCTCCTGCATTGACCGTCGTCGTCGTCGTCGTCATCATCGGTGGTAGTGGTGGTGGTGGCCGGAAAAGGTGATTCCTAGGTCCTATCTATTTTCCGACTGATCCTTGATACTAATCTTTAAGTAGCACTACGGCGTTGCAGCAGCAGCTGTTCGCCGCCCCAGTTCCACAAGTTCCCCTCCCCTGCCGCAGCAACGCGTTGCGCAGGCACGGCGCAGGTCTACGCACCCATCAACGCCAAGATGCCCGACGACTACCGGTATCCTCTCGGGTGCCTTCAACCTCACCTTCACAAAGGGTGCCCTCGCGGACCCCACAACATCTGCAACAGCTACGCTCTCTAGCCAGTAAGAGAAAAGCGGACCTACTCAGACACCGGCCCTGAAATTTTCGAACGCACAAATCACACGGAACTTTTTCAGCTTGCCTTCGCGCGGGAAGAAAAGAAGATATACATGCAGGACCAATGACGATATCGATGAGTACAGGCATCAGGTTCTAGCGCAGGCAACATGCACGCTGCCAGATATATATCGATAGCTGCAGGCCCGGGTTGCAAGCGAAGATCTTGTCCGGCTGGCTCCGCCAATCTACGAACGGACCAGTTGCGAGTGAGTACCTGATTTGCAATCCACCGCGGGCGCAGTACGATAGTGGGAAATGGAACTCAGTCTCAGTTCGGGAGGAAAATGCGCCCCAGCTTCAGGAAGGGATTTGGGGGTCGGAGAGAGATCCGGAGAGGGGTGAGCGAGGAAGGGTCATCCCTATCTCTTCACCGATTAAACGTCATCGGGAAACCATCAAAGACTGGAGGGTCTCGAAAACGGCTTACCGGTTTCGCCTGGGGCGTGTATGTGCTTTGGAGGGATTTCAGGCTTCAGAAGGCCGTTGGTATGCGGCGTTGATCCTCTCGGAACTGGGAGGAAGCTTTTGCTTTACATGTTTCACTGAAGATCCCGTGGACAAAACACAGCCCTGGTGGAAGATTTTAGTTTCTAGTTGAATTGGGCTTTTAATTAAGTTCAAATGTTTTTTTCCCTGTGCCTCTTGAATAATCGGAGTCATATTCTTCAGGCCTCAATGAACATCATCTGAATTGCACATGTAGATCGCTCGACTTCGCGTGACCACTTACCCCTTGTGCAATCGCGTCCGGGCCCGCGTCCGGATCTTCTGCACATCTCCATCGAGCCAGCTTCAACAAACCCTAGCCCAATCCAGTAAATTTTGCACCTCACACCTGGTACCTGCGCCCGATCCAATGGTTCCATCCCATCATTGCTTTGACCGATATCACCTAAGTTTTTGCGTGTATCAAAACAACAGTGGCGTTATTCTGCGGAAGTGGAGGTCCGCAAGCCAAATGTTTCAAAGCTTCTTCAAGAACCAACGAACGAGTTTCTTCAGGACTTACACAGCCCCCCCCCCCCCCTTCCCCCATACAGCCATCCAATCCACCACTACACCCTCCCCCCAAAACCAAGGAATTTACCATGGTAACATCAACCCGTTCGTATCCGCCCCCCCCTGGCCCCCGTGATAATGATGAGATATATGTACCTGATCAGATGCAAGATCTTTTCAACAGAGGTAGTTACACATGATATTATACGTATCGTAGAGACAAGGAAATGAAAAGATGATATCCTAACGCCAAACAAAAAACCACAAGACCATCCAACCCAGCCCAATTCGTCAAGTAATCCCCTCGGCTTCCGGGAGCATGTGGAAACCGCACCGTTTCCCTTCCGCCGCGAGTACCCGATGCCATCCCATCCATGGTTCACAATAATAGAAATACAGGCAAGTGTGCGCGATAAGTAAAAAAGCCGCCGAGAAACCCCAATTACCTAGATAAAGGAAAGAAACATGAAACTACAAAATATTATACCCCAAAAAAAGAGCAACCCGCAACCGCCGCGGCGTAGATAGAGAATGGAAACAAAAAACCAAATAAAATCTATTTGTGCGTGCGGCATACCATGACCAATATCCTCATTTCTCCATTGAAAGGTTCGTTTCCTCGTTCCTTACTGCGCCAAGGGCTAAAAGCTCCCTTTACTAGCTGATGATCAACCCCTCATCTTCACCCCTCATCCCTCATCCTCCTGCACGCCCTACCATCCACACTCACCCAAATAAAACGCCCAAGTGCAACCACACCTCACGTCAGGTGACTGAATGTCCTGCGGGAGTGCATTAGCGCCATCTCTCGCAGGGTTGTGTCGTGCTTGTGCACCCCTGCCCAGCTCCCCGGTCCGTTCTCAGTGTAGCCCTTGTGGTCTGTAACGGTTCCCGCATCGGATAATCGCAGAAAGATGATGGATGCCAGTCATTTGACTACATGCTTGCTTGCTGCTGATGGCTGCAGAACTCTCTCCACCACTACCTCCACCACTACCACAATCCACCCCCTGAACACATCCTAGACCCGATCTCGACCAAAAACAAATGAGAATACAAAGTTGGAAACCTCACGACTGCGCCCAACGCCCCGTTGCTGCACCCAATAAAGATTATGTGCATGTGCATACCCATGAAGTTGATTCTGGCAAGGAAAAGTAAAAAAGAAAAGCCATATCGTGAAAATCATCAGCGTTGCTGCTGTTGCGATTGTTGAGGTTGCGATCGGTGATATCCAGATCCAGCACCCGGATGACCGCCTGGCCCAATCCCACCAGCGACAGCAGCATTATTTCGTCCTCCTACGCCTGTTACTGTTGAAGATAGGGACCTTCCTCCCTCGGCTGACGGCAGCCCTCCTCCGCCTACGCCTACCCCTCCCGCTCCCCCACTCCCTGCTCCTCCGCCGGCCAACATTCCCAGTGGATCTAGATCTGAATGTTCCGTTTCGAACTGGTGCGGAACAGAATTGAACGGCATAAACCACGCACTGCTCGTCTGATTCTCCGGAAACGCACACACATCCGCGGTGCTAATCGGCTGGTCGAATCCCTGCCATAAACTATTGCTAAGCGCTGCAATTAAACTTGTGTCCGAACCGCTGGTGTAAGTGTCGTAGAGATACGGAGGTTGTGATGTCTGCGGTTCTTGCGACACAGGGTGTTGCTGGGGGCGGTGGTTGAAACTAGATGGGGATGACGACTGTGCCGTAGGATTATGAGGCGTCATTACCTGCGGCGGATAGCTGGAGAATTGGGATGACGTTGGCATGTTTGACAGACGTGCGGACAACGGTGATGCCATCTGAGAAGCTGTGTTTTGTTGTACAAAACCCCCTCCATATGATGGTGATTGCTGTGGCATGCTTGCTTGTCTAGCATGTGCAGTCTGTGTATCTATTTTCGGCGGAAGGTCAACCGGACTCTGGACCATAGACGGTGTATTCATCGTTATTGGGGGCGCATGTAGCCCTGGGGACTGTTGTATAGGGTTGTTAGACGGTACCATGGGAGAGTGGACATGACCAACTGATACCGATGAGTTGTGAGTATCGGGAGAACTTTGCATGAAAGGTTGTGGATGTTTTATTGGGGGTGGTAACGACTTTGTTTGCCGTGTATCTAGTCTTGGGCCGAGTCGGGCAAAGAACTCGTCTGCCGTCTGCAGATCTGGCCGGTGGCTGAGAGCAGCATCGTCAGATGGAGCCTTGACCGCGTACTCCTCGAATTCCCCGGGAGGGAAGCCTTGAGGATATTTCGTAAACCAGTCACCATACTGCAGCATGCGAGCGACCTCTGCGTGGCCATCCCCAGTCGACCCTTGTGAATAGCTGACCTGAAACGTTCGGTAGAGTGTCTTCAGCTGCTCTGTAATTGAGCGAAATAACCCCCAGTATTGTTTCAACTGCAGCAAAAACTTTAAGCACGTTTCCATATGTTTCTTGGCCTCCAGCTGTACTGCCTTGTGCGGATGAAACATTCGAACAAGATGCACGAGACTGGCATTGAAAGCACAGTATCCCGTAAATGGCGCAAAGATTGAGACTCCCCGCTCCTGTGCATCGTGTAATATCGTTGCGATATTTGTAGCAGCATCGAGGGCAATCTCCCTGGCCAAGTTCGCAAACTCTGCTGGCATTGCCGATTTTGAACCGCTCTGAACCGTGCTCAATGTTGACCGACGAAGGAAAAGGCGGACCTGGTGATAAGAAATATGTACGAACACAAATTGGGGTAGTGTCCGTTCCGCTGTCTGGAATTGTACGTTTACTTCCGTATAGCGGAATGCTTCCGGGAGGTCATCAATGAAATGCTGAAGTTCGGAATTGAGTTCGTTAAAGTGCGAGTCGGGGTCCCACATCTCGAGGGCATCCTTTTCCTTTCCGCCCTGCATATCCATGTTAGTATGTTTATCTCATTTGTATTCGTCCGAAAATTCCGACGAGACCGAGTGATAGTTCTTGACGGTTAGGATATCGGCTTTAAGTACGAACCTGATTGAGATATTTCACAACCCTGCCAAAGATAGCCACTACCCGAACCATATACGCTCCAATCCCCATACTCTCTGCAGCCTTCAATAGCTTCTCTTCTTCCTGCATTTTGGATCCGTCTTTCACCCCTCCATCCAGTTGCTCAGTGATAGCTGGTGCATCCAACTGCAGGTTTCGGTCATGAACTGGCAGTTGTATCTCGATCTCGCTTTCGTTTATCATGCATGGTCTTTCTGTCCCCGATGAATTGAAGCGATCCATCACGAAGCAAGCCCACATGCATCTTCGCCGAATCTCCTTATCCGTGAACGACATGTAGCCTCCCATAAGTCCACCCTCATGTATGTAGTCCGGACGCATCAGAGGGTGGACCTTTCCCATAGGATCTTGGTCTGCCTCTTTGTGTAGTTGTAGAGCGTGTGCTATCCGAGTAGCCATTCCACCCAACGCCCAGCTCCTACCGCCATGGCAAGTGCCAAATTCGTGGAGTCCAAGGATAACGCACACAGTTAAATTTGTTATGTTTGGGTTGTCGAAATTCTTCAATAGTTGTCGACGAGCTTCTGCGGCAAAGCATTCCCCGGCTAGAAATGGCGGTTCGTGTCGCACAGCTGGGTGCTTGGAGAACCTGGCGGATACAGCACATAGTGCAAGCACCAGTACTGGAGGTGCAGTCCCACTCCTACAACAGCACAATCAGTCACTCGTTATTACTAGAGTTCAGAATGATTTACCTTAATCGTCTCATAAATGATGGTTTATGCAGCAAAAAATAAGGCTGGCCATAGACACAATCAAAGAACACTTCGGCCAGATGCTCTTGTATGTCTTTTGACGGTAGAGCATGAGATCCATCATCGGTGTCCACAGCATCTCTTGCTAATGGCGGTGCCCCAAGAGTGATCCCTTCCACGTGGCGTTTTGGTTTCGGTCCCGAGTTGCTCCAAGCGTTAAATTCATCTTCGAATGCTATTTCAGCACTGCGTTTTTTCCCCGCGGCGGTGATTGCTGGCTTGACGACAGACCGGCCGGTATTGGCAAGAATGGCGTTGATTTCTTCTTTGGGCACACATTTGAGAAGCCGTTCCTCCATTCTCTTCAATCTTCGGTCCAACATGGTCATGTAGTCGGTCCGAGGTACTGTTTTGCGGGCGGTCTGTTTGTAGACACAAGGTATTCGTGATCGAAGGCAGTGTTTGCAAGCGGGCTTTTCACCGGAGCATCGTATCCTACAAAGAAAGACCCGTCAGCAGCGACCCAAGATGCACCTGAAAAGTGACTGAGAATCACTTTTTTCTCCTGCACATGATGCATGCTAACGGTAACCGTTTCCGCTCTTTACCGGCCTAGAAAGGTCAGCCCTTGCTCCAAACTACGGTTTCGGGACTCTGGCAATGGGAGGAATTGCAAACCCGGAATGTCCGTAAAGACCCGATGCTTGCCATGTTTACCTTTGTCTTCGTCTCAGTCCACGGGCCCGAGAGTTCCAGTCCATCACCCTCCGACTTCATCTTGAACGACCCACGATTAGATTCATCAATCCCATTCCTGTCACCGGTATCCCCTAGACCTCCTTCATAATCCCCAACATCCTGCCCGTAATGCTGCGGGCTCACTCGGCCGTGCATGCCAGTATCTCCCATGCCACCGCCGCCCATCATTCCACCTCCGTAACCATCATCTGTACCTCCAAACTCGCTGCCCACTCTCCCAGAAGTTGTCCCATATCCTCCATCATCCTTTGCACCGCCATACGAACTAGTAGACGTCGGAGTAGGCGCGCCCATGGATCTGTTCCCCGGCATCATGGCCGCTTCATGCTCGCTCATCTGTAGTTGTGACTGGGCCATTTCATGGGTTGGTGTGATGTGACCTCCAGAGTATGTTGCTCCAGTGGCTGCATCTGCTGAAAGGTTACTGGGTATCGTGCTTGACATCCGTTCGAACAACAAACCATTTGACGTTGGACTTATTTCTTCAGCGGCACATTCACCGTGTTCCGGATTGACGGCGGGACCTTGATATTGATGATCGGCGCAGGTGGTTGGGGAATCTTCGTTACTGACAATACGGTTGAGCCGTTGTGGTTGTTGTTTGATTGACCGTCCACTGCGCGTTGTACGAGGCGTCGTTGAAGGACTGGTGACTGTGGCTCGGTGCAGAGGCGACGCAGAGCGGGTTGTGGTCTGAGGTACAGGCATCCTTATACTTAGTACTAAGTACTTATAACAACGTCACAGATGCGTCCAAAACGGAAACCGCGCAGCCTTCTTTTGCCTCCCTCCCGTCGCAGAGAAAGCCTCAATCCCAGTATACCCCTGTAGCACTGATATCCCCGCGTTTCAGAGATGCCCCCCTCGGTTCGTCAACACCGCTTTGTCTTCTATGAGTAATGGATGGGCCTGTTTCTGGGAGGGGGGGGAGGGTCGGGAGTATGGTGGGGGGTGTGGGAATTTGTAAACCAGTAGGAACCAGTAGGAAAAACCTCCTACCTTGGTGTGCCGTAGAGATCCGTAGGGCACCACGGCAAGTTTAATTATGAAACTGTTCCGGAAGATGATCCCCCCGCAAGCTTGGACTCGCTTCTGTTTCTTCTTTTGCCGCGTTCTTTCTCGCTTCTAACCGACCGAAAAGCAATGGGCGGGCGAAAGAATGAGAGAAAGAAAGGGAAACGGCGAACCGCAAAAAACTAAGGGAAAACCGAGGCAACCAAGGTTCCACCAATAAACGGTCTAATAACGGTCCGATGTGGTCCTCCTCCTCCTCTTCAGCGAATCAAGCAAGGCAAACAGTAATCCGGGAATCAAAAAGAAAAGCTCTCGGCAGCCGAAACTAGACGGGTCCTAACGGTGTAGCTTACTGACAAACGAAACCTCGAGAGGCTTAGGAGAGGGAAGTCCTCGCCGTGTCACGGGTGGGATCTCCACAAGCAACTAAGCTGGATGGATCTAGATTTTGTGGTTGGAATATGACAACGTGATCAGTTACGGCGATTTAGAATGATGGTCCAACGGTTGATATGGCTTGAAATAGAAGCCGGAAGACGGAATTTGATGTTCGATATAACCGGGAATCGGGACTATCGGCCTCGGAAAGGTGTGTGGTATTATATCAGTTATTCTAGCATGCCATGGAACCCAGCGATGGGTAAATGAACAACAACCCACTACTCGCAGAAGAGGAAGGCGGTGAGATAGATTATTGGACTCCGGGGGGACAACAAGTTCATCATATGAAACTGAGCAAAGCAATCTTATGTGCGTCGGAGAAACATGGTTCTCACCGATTGCAGCAATTTAAACTTCTGTGTATGAACTGATTTGAAGGATCGGGGTCGACGCGTGTACTCAAGATATACGATTCTTGTTCAGGTCCCAGGATGTCGCAGATTCTAGGCTCTTTATTCGTTCTAGCTGAGAAACGCGTACAGATGCGGTGGGTAAGCACTGTATTGTCGAGCGATTCAAGTAAGGCGCCAGACACCTGCTAAATATCGGGTGCTTTGTAAACAGACGTCGTTCCTGCGGCTGTCTGGGGGACGAATGGGGACCTGGTTCCTGGGCCAGAATAGATATTTACGGACGTGTAGGTAACCAGCGTAGGAAAGTTTTGCGGGGTGAAGCGGAATATAGAGATGGAAGAAGCGAAGGGTACCCACGACTCGAAATGTCTCAACCGCATGGGAACTAGCTACGTGCCGGCAATTACTTACTGTGCACCGTTTATCCTCCTTCTTAGGTCGGGGCCATCCTGGTACGTACTTGGAAAAGGCACTATGGGGAATTTGGGGCAGAACCGTGAGGTGGTGATCATACGCAGAACCATCGCAAGCCTCATATGCAGGTCATCTCAACGGCAATATTGTATCGGTCGTGATGGCAGGAACGGACACATTTTATGGAGTTGAAGTTGGAATTCCATGTTGCGCCCCAAAAGCAAATTCGCAAGGTTCACCAACCACGTGTTACACGTTGAACTGTATCCTTGAGGGTATAATTATTTTATTGCACATGACGGGTTCTCAGGGCATCCAACAATTCACTCGACAGCCTCGAGGCCTCCTCCTGATGGGCTTCTCGAATAGAGATACCTATCGCGTGAGCCTCAGATTCATATGACCGGCGGGTATCTCTGTATCCGTTGTCACAGCTTGCTGGGTAGCACCAAGACAGACCAGGCTCTCGGTCCGACTTGCCCAAGTGTGGAGCTCGGAATTTCCCGTCCAACCTTGGAAAGGCCGTTACTTTGTTGCTGTTATGGGGGGAGCGCCGGAAACAAAGCCGTACCGTTGGCTGGCTTTCCGACTTTCGAGTGTGCCACGAGGACTGCGATGCCATCCATCGAGGGCGTTTTGAGGGTCAAGGATGACAAGACAAGAACATCTGGACGCAAGGCTTAGTTTCTCGAAGGTGACAAACCTCGCTTGGGTTTCTTTGGCATTACTAAAGTAAGGTGAGGAATTTCATCTAGAAAACAGTTTCAGACCGTTACTTAGCGAGGCGTTGAGCTATTATTGACCTCTGGAGTTTCTTTGGCATCTGGAATCAGATGCGTAGTTCCCCACCCCTCCTGTGGCTTCGCCACAGAGATCTTTTGCCATATTGAAGTCGGTGAAAGCACTTGCACCCTTTTCCTCAGCAGCATAGTACCACTATACCCTCTACCTGCCCAGCCAGCAATCTCCCGAGCCAATCAATAAACGTATGATTTTCCAACGATCAACGAACTTCGCTTATCAGTATGGTGGCACAGACTTGGCCGAATTTAGGCAGGTAGTTTAGCGCTGCCCCAGGTTTCTGCGCGACGAATTAACACATACCGAGGTCGAGGAGCCGAAAGCGGAGCGCAAAAACAAAAAAAAAACGTGGTCGTGGTGGGTATGTCACACACAGCTTTCCGCCTCCCGACGCTTCGGAGCTTCTGGTTTTAGGGGGTGGTCCCGGTGTGGAGGAGAAAACTTTTTCCAGCTGCGTGCCCAGCGGTCGCACCAGGCGTCAGTGCGAACCACTTCGCCCATTCGCAGCTGGCCAGGTGCTGGCCGGAGCTCGCGGAACGGCACGCACGGAGGATCACTCGTAGGCCCATGCCGACCCACGACATCATCGCCAGGCGCCCGGCTGCGTCGGAAACGGACTGCCCAACAGAGGTGCTAGCGCATTGATCGGGGCTTCGGATGCTCCCTTTCGAGAAGTTCTTTTCGCGGAGGTGCGCTGATGGCGGATAGATGTGATCCCGCCTTGCTGACCAACCGCAGTCCTCCGTCACATTCAGACGCACCAGTTGTTTGCCGTACCGCCGTGGCTGGGCTTCGATATGAAAAGGAACCTTCCATTGAACCGCCCAGAACACATCTCGACGGCTCGTCAGTGTAGGGCACACGACACCTGGGAACTCTATCCCAACGTCAAAGCAAAGCCAGCCCAGAACCCCAAACAATTCGGAGCCACAGAGCCACAGCTCGAGAACCTATTCGCTGACGATAACTTAGCAATCTCACCCAAATAGTAATAATTCCCACGGCAAGCCCGTCAGATTCGGCGCCAGCGAGACACAAACAGCCGTCTGACAACAGCACAACATCGCCTCCCTCTCCCCCCCCCGTCCTCGTCTCCAAACCCCACCATTGACGGTAAAGCACAAATCTAGATACACGCAACGCTGTCGTCGTAGACCAATACGTACATCTGAGTATCGTAAGAGTTACGCATACAATCGCGCAAAAAAAAACCAAATCAGGAGCATGCATGTGTTACACAGCCCATTGATTTCGAAGGCGAAAAAAAGCTACACATCGTCTAGGTACCTGAGTACCTGAGTACTAACTTCCCCTCCCCCGTCCAGGCCTACGCAGGCGACCGGTTGACAGTTCTAATTTCAGCGCAGGGGCACACACACACGCATAGCCGCATCCAATGACACCTCGTGGAGTAGAGTACATATGCAGGCTGTGGCGTCTGCATCTTTCATGCCATGCAATCAATCTATCGCCTCCTGTACAACATCAGGTGTCCATATCCGAGTAGGAAGTGCTGGCCGCGAACACCGCCGGATCGAACCGGTTAACTTAGTGAGGAGTGATCACTTGTGACGTGTGATTTCACCGCGCGAAGACTCAAAACTCCCGATGTAATTGTAAGAACACACACAAGGCTATCATAAATCTGCTCTTATTTTCGTCGCTCGCAAAACCGCACTGCAAACAGGCGTGAAGAGGCTAGTTTATCATACTATGTACGAACAGACGTTAGGTCCACGATGTCAGAAAATCCATCTACCGACGTTAAACCCTCGTCTTGGCATCGGCGGGGCTGCACCTTAGAACCCACCGGCAGGTTCTGCTGTAGAGAAAACTCCTACAACAGGTAGGCCGAGTCCGTCCAATGGGTTCGCGAACTCATTTGCCACCCACCTACCAAAATTGTGAGTTCGAACAGAGCAGAATTTGTTCTTGACAGTTCGAATCCGTTCGGCTCATGGACAGCACTATGTGTCGAGATGCGAGATGTACTGCATGGTGAGATTTTCGGGCGTTGGGTTTCTTCGTTGGCGTTGTAAGTTGTACGAAAACGAAAAAGCAGTTCATTCCACCACCCCCAACCCTCCAAGTGGGTGCAGATAACCAAAGAAGAAAAAGAAGAAGCAGGACTTGAAGCCGATGAACGCTGCATATGCACAAACAAGACGAAATAGAACGGAACCACGAAGGAGAACGCCACATGAATATCCTATCCAATCCCTTAGCCCCGATGATCTCTAAAACGCGACTCACTTCTCCTGAATATCATGAGCACGAACACGAACATGACGCATGAAAACAAGCAACTCAGAAAGGGACACACTACCAACGCCTGCCTTGTCACCCACACGATCGTCACATCATTTCCACACCTAGGGATTCGCCACTCTCCTTTCGCGCTAGGGTCTTCGCGCCACTACCCAGCGTCAATCCCTTGACACCGTCCATCATTCCACTGACTACAGGAAGCGTAATAACGGATGAGCTACTGGTGCTGGATGGTTGCGTTGTATCAGCCGCAGCTACAACAACATTCACAGGACCATTCATTTCCCCGTCCTCACGCCCCCAGCACGTAGCCCACCACTTCACGGCTCCAGACCCTGTCCGTGGGAATATCACTCTTCCGCCTTCAGACTCCCGTTCATGTTCTTCTCCGTCAGCATCTGGGTTGTACTGATCATTGACCCACATCCTTCTCCGGGCGAGAAAGTAATCCCACACACTGCGCGTGCGCTCCTTCACTTTCGAATCCAAGCGCTCCTTGTCATTGTTGTGCAGGAACGTTCCGTATTGGCAGGAATACAGGTGAAACAGTAGCCTTCGCAAAAATCTCTCGTTGTATTCGAATCGGGTTGGGTACTGGGCCATGAGTTGAAAGGTCCCGTCCAAAAACTGTTGGAACATTGGTGATACTTCTTTAGGCTTCGTCAGTATCGGTGTCTCGGTTGCCCGTGCAAGTTTTGTGCGGCGATCCGTGTTGAAAGAATCGTCGTCCACTTCAGGAGCTGGAGAAATTGAACGCCCATTTGAACCACTCGATACATTGTTGAAGAAATTCTTAGCCTGACCGAAGGCTTCGCCGAAAGCAGCAGCAGCACCTCCCCCAGCACTCGTACCTAAGGGGCCTATGTTTGCTCGAGGAATGATTTCATCCTCATCTCCAGGTAGCGTCTCGTCCGGTACCGCTTGCCCGTACCCAGCCTTCTCGACGAACCATTTGTCATGACCAAGATACCCCGCCCGATCTCTGAAGCGATGACCAAATGACACCCAATCCTTTTCTACAAGATTGATGAAACCTTCAATAGTGCGAAAATATGGATCCAAGCATATCTGGGCAAGAGAAGACAGCTGACTTGTACGGTCCCATCCATCAGAGCAATGGACGAGCACATGAGCATGTTCCACGGCTATTTGTCGGACAATCGCAGACGTTCCATCAAGTAAAAGCCCAATGTGCCTTAACCAACCAGACTTGGCCAACTGTTCTCGAATTGGTGGTAAGGGAGTTATATCGGAGTCTTTGATCGCTTCTATCACCTTGTTCAGGGAGTCACGCATCACATGGATGTTGTCGATTCCCAGATAGATCTTCGTGCATGGAGGGGACGAGCAGTGTTTGTAGTTGTCCATGTCTTCGCTTCCCATTCCTACGACCTGCATCGCGTATGCATTCACGGTTGGGCGAGCATCAACAATGAGGTTACGTTGCTGCGCACCATATATCCGACCGACCGGTGCATCCGGATCAGACGTGGGTGCATGATCTAAACCCTCTAACGACCTCAAATCCGTAGACGAGCCCGACGGTGATGGTGTCGCATTTCGCAAATAACTCGGGGTCTGCGACGATCCGGGAGGTTGTGACGAGGCAAAAATGGCTGCTACTAGCTTTTCGTCCTGTATGCTACGGTTTCCTCGAACTCCAGTAAGAGGCTGCGCACAACGGGTGATGGAGCAATTATTGAGGGGGTGTATATAGCTGTATCACGAGTTCGAGGTTAGTTGACAGATAAGTTAGCGGTCTAGATCGGAGACAGACGTCAAAGCAGGGATTCGAGCTCGAGAACGGTAAGCTTTTGCGTGGGTCAGTGTTGTATCACTTATCGTTGCTGGAACGGCCAGTATTGCAGGGTATGTCGGCGAAAACTACCGTTCGTCATCAGCTTGGGCACTCCGCAGCGGGGTATATCACCGCGAGACCATACAGAGTAGTCTTTATTTATGTTTGTAATTCTCCATCCCTTACACCTATCGGTTCCCACTCCCATCCGTTCAAACTCCTTTATGGGGTTGTAATGTTTCCATCCGTTGCACCTTTTTTCGATCGCCACTGGCTGGTAGAAAAACGCATACAATTTCTCTATACCGCCTTTGATCACTGTCAAGGCCTTGATCGAGTCGAAAACATCCCGACATTCACGATCTGTCTCAAAGCGGAACTGCACGAACGAGAAATCCCTGTTCCGCAATCGTAGATGGGCCGGTGCAGATGCGCATGGAGGGTACCGATACGCCGTAGCTATGATGGGATATGCAATCCATATTTCGCCGGGAGGTAGTGTGGGTGTTTTATTCTCTTCTTGTTCGGCTCTTTTAAAGATCAGATGGTGGGCAGTCAGATGCAGAGTGCCTTGCTGTGTAGTTCCATGATGAAGGATAGCCACCTTCTCTACCTGCTAGCTTGTCAGCCGCCAGTCCTGCCCAATAGAAGCAGCTAAATACTAACTTTTGCTACCCTAATATGCTCCATGGCAATTTACGTGGCCGCCAAAGGCCACGGTTCTACCGAGGATGGGGTTTCACCAGACACGAGCAAGTGCCCTATATTTCGGAGGGATACAGTCGAGGCGAGAGATTGCGGGGGATATCAGGCCGAGAGGTGTGGCGAAAGCAGTTCTCCGATATCATGAAGTCGCCGTCATAGCGCTGTTTCTTACCTCGTTGGCAGTTTGTTGCCCCACCATTTTAGAGCCGCAAGCGCTCTAGCAATTACCCGCTCTCTGCTCAGAAAGTTGCACCTAGCAACGCACGGAATTCGGGAACGGCAAGCATCCGGCGTGAAGCCGCACCGCATTGGACAGGAGCATCCGTTGCGTGCGGTTGCCGCTCTCCCAGAGTTTCCGATGCTCGCAATGAGAATGGAAAGTCGGTAAACCGGAAAGTTCAACAACCTGGTGAAGCTTATCTGGCCCTCCTGGCTGGCTCCGCGGAGACGTTGCTCACAGGCTCACCATCCTGCAGCCAGATAGATATTTGCGTAATCTAGGTGCTATTTTCGTCTGATATAGACGGTTGGGGTTCTTGTAGACGTATCCACGGAAATAGTAGTACATATCTCCGTCGATTATAATGGAAACCCGACTACGGGTGACATTTCATGACTGAAGTCAAGGATGCGTGCTCAGAGTTTGAGAACTGATTTGCAAATCAGCATCTGAATGGAATTTCAGAGTCAGCTGCGTGTTTGTTGTGAACGCTCGAGCGCTGGATCGTGCATTCTTTGCCGAGCGTCGGTAACCCTACCGAAGCAGTCACACGGCCTGCCCACTCAGGATTTCACTGCCAAGCCCCCACTCCCGCAGCAGACTACACACAACCAAACTATCGTCGAAACCTAGGATTCTTGACGACGAACGACGAACGACACCTCCAACCGCCAACTCGCACCAGTCCCGGCCTTTCCGATTACCAACACATTACAACTATGGCGTGAGCTCTCTCTGATCCCTTGGAATTCGTTTGGCGACAAAACCAACTCGATTGTTGCACATGGAAATTGGATGGGATGGATATTATTACGGTGGCTGTGGTGGGGAAGCTTCTGGTCGAAGGGCTTTGGGCTGATGGGTTTACCGGATTTTAGTGCTGCTCAATCTACTACTATCTCTAAGCGTCGCAAGTTCGTCGCTGATGGTGTTTTCTACGCCGAGTTGAACGAGTTCTTCACCCGCGAGTTGGCTGAGGAGGGATACTCAGGTGTGGAGGTCCGCGTCACGCCCACCGTCACTGATATCAGTATGTCATGCCGAACCAACTATCTTGAATCTTGGAGGAACAGAGGGAAAGAGGATGGTGGAAACGGATGGAGTTTAGACTGACTCTTTACTATCTCAGTCATCCGCGCTACCCACACCCAGGAGGTTCTCGGTGACCAGGGACGCCGCATCCGTGAGCTCACTTCGCTCGTCCAAAAGCGATTCAAGTTCCCCGAGAACTCCGTTTCTCTTTTCGCCGCCAAGGTTCAGAACCGTGGTCTGTGCGCCGTCGCCCAGTGTGAGTCCCTTCGATACAAGCTGTTGAACGGTCTTGCCGTCCGAAGAGCATGTTATGGTGTTCTCCGATTCATCATGGAGTCTGGTGCCAAGGGTTGCGAGGTTGTTGTGTCCGGAAAGCTGCGTGCCGCCCGTGCAAAGTCCATGAAGTTCACAGTATGTTCCAGAGTTTTGAAATGGAAATGTAGTGTTTTGACATTCCATAGGATGGTTTCATGATCCACTCCGGTCAGCCCGTCCGTGACTTCATCGACTCTGCAACCCGCCACGTACTTCTCCGCCAGGGTGTCCTTGGTATCAAGGTCAAGATCATGCGCGGATCCGACCCTGAGGGAAAGAACGGCCCCGCCAAGTCTCTTCCTGACACTGTCACCGTCATTGAGCCAAAGGAGGAGGCTCCTATCACCACTCCTTCATCGCAGGATTATGTATGAATATCAGACTCCTATCTAGTTGATAACGGATACTAACACATCTTGATAGGGTGCGAAGGCTGCCGCCGCCGCTGCTGCTGCCCAGTCCGCCACGCAGGCTGAGGCTGTTGAGGAAGAAGTTGGTGTTGAGGTTGGAAACGAGGCGGTGGCAGATTTCAGCAATGATTTCAACAATGATTTCAACAATGATTTCACCCCCGCTGCTGAGCCTGCTGCCACCAGCGATTGGTAAAAACCGGAGTCTTTGTTTTGATATTTCGTTTTCTTTTTGTGTAGAGGGCAAAAATAAGTCTCGGCAATGACTACCTGAACCACACATATGTTCATGATTGTAGTGATTTAACGACTGGGAGGGAGTATGGGAACGGGCGCAAAATAATTGAATTTGGGATGAACAAGCAGGAATCTTGTAGGACAGTTGAGCTGCATAAATGAATTGTTCGTACACCAGTTAGCGACCGTGAGTGATGGTTGGATTCAAATTCAAGGTGATACAAAAGCCATACGTCACACCGTTGTCCTTGCCAACGAACCCTACTTCTGCTGACATCGTTCCCCACCAACATCCACGTTCCATCTTCACCTCCTCTCTTCACCTCAGCCAACCACACAAACCCCATCTATCTATCAAACTCCGCCATGTCCTCCGCATCGCTTTTGGAGCGCGCGTCCCGCAACATTCCCTCAAAGCTGAAACCACCTCTCGCAGTTTTCCTCAACCTAGGTCTTTCGACACTTCTTGGATACCTGGCCTCACCATGGATCAGCTCTGATCTCGCAGCCATCGATCGTCCGATGAAGACGCTTACTGACTACTCCTCGCTTATAGCCTGGCGTATTGTCGAGGTCCTTGGATACTGGATTGGCGGGTGGGATGGTAACTTTTTCTCAAGAATTCTCGACACGTAGAATGAATCGATACTGATTAAGTCCTGATAGCTACGCAAGCCGCATCTTTAAGCGCCCTCTCCCTTGCCCCCGGACTCCATTACTTTCACACTTACCATCCTTCGCACGCGCCCTTGGTCCCGACCCTTGCGGCGTCGACAGCGATAGATGTACTCTCTGTCTACCTGCCTCTTCGATTCCTTCGGCCGCACAGCAACAAGCGCGAAAGTCCCATGGACGGAACTCGGATCACTGCTGCCCTCTTAACAAGCGTGATTTACCAGCTAGTCCTCCAGGTCGCTGCAAAGAAGTTTCTCACATCGTGGCTTTTGGGGTCGGGATGGAACTTGGAGAGTGTAGTGAGCGTCCATACTGTTACTGAGGCGTTGATGTTGACGAGAGCTTTGATGATGATGCCCATTGGGTGGGCTGCTACTGAGGTGATCTTCTTTTCTGGTGGTGAGAAGGAGAAGAAGCAGGAGGAGGATGACTTCAAGGGAGCGTTTGGCTGCATCATGAGGATGTGGATGACGAAGCTGAGTCCTAAGACCCGTAAAGTGGTGAAGAGGACGTTGTTGGTAGCTGCGTATCAGGCTGCTGGAGCTACTGCTGGAGTTGCAGGGATTGTTAAGGGAGGTGATATTGTGGGTGCCGCGGGATTGAGTGGAGTTTGGGCTGTGGCTACGACTATCGTTGGAATCGTATTGGGATGGGTGGGAAGCGTCTAGGGGTTTCGGTTATAGTTATGACGATTGCTGGCATCGTGTTGGGATGGGTGAGGAGGAAGCGGCTAGGTGTTTGGGACCAAGTGATGAGGAAGGATTGGAGAGAATGGAAATGGGAAGTCGATCATATGGCGGTAAACTAAGTTATGTTTTCAGGTGGACAGATATTTCGGATGGAGTCTCGAGTTTGTTTTGATTTGTTCAAATTGGTTTGTTTCTTTTGCTGGATAGCGGGGGGATATATTTACTCTAAGCTGCCTGAGTGTTTTGCGGTTGATTCGACTATCGCTCACTACGCATCGTCTGCTTTGGTTGTTAGTTTGGATTCCTCTGGAATTACGGAGATTTAAGGAGTTAGTCGTCAAGAACTTGAGTATCTGATGTTTCCTTTGATCTTTGATTCGATAGCTACTAAGTACTTTAAGTGTCTCTCCATCATCGAGCGGGCGAGGGTGAAAAACATGCTTTATGGATGCGGTAGTCTGGACGGAGTACATACTCCAAGACTCGTACAGGTGCTGGCGAAGCAAGGAGACTCCAGCTTTCATCCGACTCGTGTTAAGTAAAGTCAGTCACTCTCCCCAATAAATACCTTCAACTCTGAGCTTTCGTCCTCCTCTGTCTCTTGATAACCCTAGACGGCTACCTTTTTGCGGGCGAAAGAATAGCTGCCTATCAATTACTGGCTACATCAAATCAACAAAACAAAACAACTGAACAACGAACTACTTAAGTATATAACAAACTGAACAAATCGACTCTAACTGAACAATTGCAATAAACCAAACAATCAACTAGTTCTGACTGAATAGCCAACTGAACGAACAAATCAACGAACAAACAGTAATCTATCCTACCAGCTCTGAGAACCGGCTTGACCTAACTCTCTCAGGCTACAAACCACAGGCTACAAAGTACGAGCTACAAGATACAAGATCTAAATCACAAATCACAAATCACGAACATACCCCTCGACAACTACAGCGGTCCCACACCTACAAGAACAACGGTACTAACAACTAAAGTATCCCTCCTCACCAGTTTCCTCCGACTATATATCTGGCGTTAAACCCAAAGAAACCACTACTAATCCCGCAATTACGACACCACTGCCACCAACCTTAAGTCCTACCACTTCCCAACTCGTAAGCCACCATACTATTGGTTTGCTGGATGATAAATGGATAACACGGGCTACAGTAATAGAAGCTATATTCCAATACCAATTGTTTGTACCCCCAGTGGATAGCAGTGGATAGTGAAGAGTGTACTGTGTCTGTGTAGGTTCAACTTACTACAACAATCTACTTGCAGCGGTAACATCTAGATTTGTGTTACCTGCTGTGAGAAAGCGTTTGAGATGCGGTATTTACTTTTTTTTTTTACTTTGTGCTTCTATTTTCGCTTTTGGTGAGGATCAAACAAAGCATTCTACTTTGGATAGCCAAGAGTGAAGTGAACTGAATTGTACTGAACTGAATAAATGCAACCTTTTACAAGCGTTATGTTGCGAATATGGGGAGAATCGTGTAAAAAATAGACTTAAGGTACAGAGACAAGAGAGAAGGAGAAAGACTCGAGATATATGCAGGAGACTTGTGTGCCTCACTATCAGCCCCAGTTACAGTGAGTTTGTATGAAGTCTGTAACGTCTCAGATCGTGCAACACGTGAAGTTCTATGGCATCGAGTGACATATGAGAAGCTGCACTTCGTTTGTTTTTCTATTGCTATATCGAGTTAAGTTTCCACCGGGTTTGACATTGTATACTGGAAGTGCCAATAGGATGTGTGAATTCTCTATGTCCGTGCCCCAAACTATCTCTTCGATTGTTTGCTAGGGTTCCCTTCATCGGGGTTATGGAAATTTAAGAGGTCGAGCATCAAGCACTCGATGTTTCCCTGTGTTCATCTAAAGTATCTACTAAGTACTTTAAATTCCTATCCATTGTCGAGTGAATGAAGGGTGAAAGATATATTTTTGTGGATATCAGTTCCTGAGACTCAAACTTCAATCCAATTCGTGTTAGCGTGAAGTGGGACCCCAGCCACCCAATAAATACCTTCAACCCGAGCCCTCTACCTTCTCCTTTCCATCTCACGACATCAACTAGAACAACTCAACAGAGCAAATAAATAGTAAGCTATCCCATCCAGCCCCTCAAGCCAACTTAGACCGGCGAGTAACTCCCTCAAGCCACAAATCACAAACCACAACTTACAAATCGCAAACATGCCTACCGACAACCGTGGCCAGTCTTACTCCCACACGAGCAGCGGCACCAACAGCCAGGGTACCCCCCTCCCTCCAACTTCCTTGAACTACACATTTGACGCCCAAAACTCAGGAAACCATTACTGCTCCCGCGACTATGGCTCCTCTGCCTCCAACCCTAACTCCTACCATTACTCCAACTCGTATGCCACCTTAATATCAGTTTGTTGAAGATAACTAGTCAGCTAACACGAACTGCAGTAATGGAAGCTACTACTATTCTAACCCGAATGGTTTGTATCCCGCGGCGGATAGTGGAGAAGGTATTGACAGTCTGTTTAGGCTCCACCTACCACAACAATGGACAGGGAAATACTACCTATACTCCCCCTTCAGGAGGAAATGGAGGAAAGAAGTAAAGTATCTACCTGACACGGTAACATCGAGTTTTGTGTTACCTGATCGTCGGACAGTGTTACCTGAGTGATCTTCGGGCTTACTTTGTTTTTTAACTTTATGCTTTTACTTTTGCTTTTGGCGGGAAGATCAAGTAAAGAATTCAACTTAAACTGCGAGGGATCATTCCCAGATGAATTGAATTGATAAATCTAACGTTTTACAAGCGTCGAGTTCATGGATGGCACGTGTGAAGGCTACGCTTCGTTTGTTGGTTTTCATGGCTATATCGGTTTGAGCTTCAGCGAGATTGGAATTGTCTACTGGAAGAACTAATTGGGAGGATGTTAATTCGTTACACTCGTACTCCAAACTATTGTCCTCCTTTCAGTCCACCCATTATTTGGAAGTTCCCATGGTCGAGATATGGTTTCCGGAGACAGCTCCACCTTAACTGGATGAGCAGAGAGGTATTTGATACTACAGGGGTACCTATGATGCAAGTAGCCCAGAAAAATAAAAACTCAACGCGAAGGGAAGTTATCATAAGTTTTAAGTTAGACTGGGATTAAATGTGGGGACGGACCCACTCATGCACTCATGCACGTTCGTTAAATTTTAATGCCACATCACCATACCCCGCATTCTACCTATCCTTGGACTATCACTAGTCTCTTAACGATGGAATTTGTCCTCCTAAAAGATGGTTGGACTTGGCATTGCGAGTGATGTAATAGTTTGGGGCATGATTTATAGATCCCATACATTGGTTCGGTGCTGCTGCTCGAATCAATGGGCACCATTATAGCACAGACCATGGCCATCTATACCAGGAGGACGACAGGGCAAGGTCTATTGAGAAGACAGTGGTCCGTGCCGGTACTGTTGTAGGGGATTTAGCACCAGAAAGCGCAATTTCTGTGTTTTAGCCCAGGTTGGTGCATAATAATTGTATATTTCCCTACCATTTCAGGTGTACTGGTAAGTCTCATTCTGGTACTAATCCCTTGGTACGAGTACATATCTCCTCGCGTATGGTGGCCCGAGAGAAACACCAACTTCCGGCAGCAAGTGTAGGTAACGATCTTCTGGATACCGGTACTCAATACATCTCGAGCTCTGCCCATAGTAGCTACCCTCCGGCTAGATAGCAGAAATTGTACGGGATTAAACACCCCAATGTTGGAGCTTTATCCTTCTATGTAGTGTTGGGCACAAGATGAATTATCTCGGGACCCCGTCCCGGATTCTAATCTCGGGACTGACGAGACCGGCCTATCGACGGGATAAGATATCCCAAGACTTTTTTAGACAATGTTGCATGTGTACCTGCATCGTGAGTTTCAGTTCCGTTCGCATGTGTGAGTCTCATCTCCGTTTGATGGCGGCTTGTTTGAGGATATGCATGGTCGGCATCAGGATCACGGAGAGCGGCTCGTATCAAGATAGTGCAAACGCGTATGCAAACAGATATGGATTGGGAGCCTGTATATATACGGGCCTTGGGGCCTCAAGAGATCAGTCAATCAAGAAGTCACCGAACCATACAAGTAACAGACAATGTTACAGGTGTACTTGTGCCGGAGATCTGATACACGGTGACTGCTGCAAGGGCTGATGCCTCCTGTATATATCTCGAGTTTTTCTCCTTCTCTCTTTTCTCTGTACCATAGAATACACGCACACGGTTCTCCCCAACTTCCATATCGTAACAGACAAATCTCAAGACTTCGTGAGTGATATTCAGTGAGGCTACTCGAGCGAATCTCTCGGCCAAGACCTAGGACCGTTTACTGACGGTGCGTCTTCCTCTAATACTTTATTACTTCAACGCTCACTAGAAAGTAGTGTGCTAGCAGAGGGGCTGTTCTTAAGAGCTGTTCTTAAGAGCTAGAGATATTCTATCGAAGAAGCGGAATCAATATATTGATAGTTTAGCTAGAGCCATTCTCCTAGTGAAGAGCTAGCTCAGGTAGCCTGAAGTAGAGGTGTACGAGGCTGCGGAGGTGGAAGAGGAGGGGGAGAGAAAGGAAGCTGGAAAAGATTGGGCGGATGCTGCCCAAGGACGGTCAAGGTAGGGGAGTTGGGGATGACAGGGAATCGGCCGGAAGTAGGGCCATAGTGGTTTGAATATAGAAAGAGGGGTTGGAAGGCAGAGGAGGCAGAGGGATGTTGTACAGAGTGTGTAGTAAGACAATATTCCGGGGTGGCGAGCGAAACCACTGCTCAGTCCTGGGACCGGCTCTGAACTTGTCTCGTCTCGTCCTGTGTGCAACACTACTTCTATGACTAACTAAAACGCCTCGTCGGTCATAACGAAGGCCCACATTTGTTATCCTGCAGCAAACAGCAGAATTCCAAATATTTGCCCTCTTCTCTCTCCCATTATATAACACCTCCTACTGCCCATCCCCCCCGCCTCTCCTTCCTCTGCCACCCGCCCCCCGACTCTTTTATGTATAGACAAACACCTCTTACCCGCCATTACCATGCTAACTAACAACCGTGGCCAATCATACTCCTACCGCAGCAGCGGCTCTAACTCCCAAGGTACCTCTACCCCCTTTCCCTTTCCCCCTCCCCCTCCCCCTCCCCATCCCTAATCCCACCTGATACACCCTAGGAAACCACTACTGCTCCCGCGGCTACAAGAGCTCGGCATCGAACACTAACTTGTACGGCTACTCAAACTTGTATGCACCCATATATCTACCGCACATGTGGTGATTACTGGTGATGGCTAGTAGGGAAGGGAGCTATTGCTACTCCAACCCCGATGATATGTATATCATAAAACGTATGGTGAGTGGGCAAGGGTTGATGGGGAGTAGGATCGACGTATCATAACGATGGAATGTGGGTCGACGTATACTCCTGCTTCGTCTAATGGGAGGGGGGAGGTAGTAGATATGCGTTGGAGGGGGAGGTTAAGCTAATTGGGCCAAGATGAATTTAACTATCATGAGGGTATGTTTAAGAACATAGCAATATTAGAGATTGATCGACTGTCACTGAGTAACGAAACTCGAACTTTATGTCTAACCTTGGAGTTACGAAGGAAATCTTGGTGCGAGTGATATCTGATGAGTCTTATTGGATAAACTACGCTAGAGCGGGTTTCTACTACTCTAGCCTCGATCAGGCGTTGTGTGCATGCGGTACAGGGTTGCGACAATAGTACCTATCACAGCAATGTACTCGGTGCTGCTTCTTCATAGATTTTACTCGGTATTAGAAGTAGGTAAAGGTCCACTTTCCATACACATAAGATAGACCCTCAAGAATAGATACCGAGTGAACTTTATGAAGCAGAAGTAGCACCAAATGCCCTACTATGATCTTACCCCACCGCGCACCGTCCAAGTCATAGCACCTGGTCGAGGCTAGCGAATTTCGTATCTCATTCCTTACACCTGTGCTAAGCTTGGGAGCTTTTTACTGCCGCTAGGGCTCGAGAAAATAATCACACTTGGCACTACCGGATGGAGACGAGACAAGCACATGAAGTGCTGCGCTTCATGGTTATATTGATCTATACTTTAGCGAGATTAACAGTATCTACTGGAATAACTAATTGAGAGGATGTTTGAATACTCCGGTAGTGTTGCACACGAGACGAGCCTGCCGAGACTAGAGGCCTATACGAGACGAGACGTCTCAAGCCACTATTTGAGTAGGCTCGAGATTGTTGAAATATGGAGAGAACCGTGTGCATGTATAGACTTAGATACAGAGAAGAGAGAAGGAGAAAGCCTCGAGTTATATATGAGAAGCGTGTCCACTACCAGCCCCGCTAGCGGTCAGCTCTATATATACATGCAGCAGAGATGTCTCGAGACCTCGTGAGTGATATATTATGATCTATCTCGGCTGAGAGCGGCAAAAATGTTGATGCAGAACACATCTTCACCAACCCCTAAATCAATTGTACACTTCAAAACCCCTGAGACAATGGCCTGGAATTAGTATCCAGCCATGGTCGCAGTTTAACTACAGATTCCACCCTAACAAATAACTCCATGGGAGGATTCTAGGCCTTCGCAGGAAAGTATTTATGTGCATGTTGGCTTGAGACAGCTCGAGCCCTATCACTCTCGGGACTACGAGTTCTATTTGGTGGCGAGATGGAATAGCTTGAGTTCAAGTCAAAGTTTGTTTCGTTTTGTCTTATGTGTAACACTAAATCCTCCATGTCTGTAGTCCAAACTATTGTCCTCCATTAAGTCCAGCCATTGTAATATTTGAAGGCTTCCATGGTCGAGATACTGTACCGGACGGTGAGAATGACACGTCAGGTGTTAGAAGGGTGCTTGTTTCTGCAAATATGATTGTCAGTATCAGAATGTATATATATGTATGAAGGAAAAGATATGTCAGGACACTATTTGGTGATGCTCATAGGAGGGGGGACATCGAATCATGATGTAAATAGGCATAAAAATTAGATTTCCCAAAGTACTCCAAGTAATAAGAAGCTTCTGGACCATCTGTCTCTATCCTAGCAAAGCTTTTACTGCGCTTATTGGAAGGTGAGCAATGATAGATACATAAAGACTTGCGGTTCCAAAACAACTAAGTTCCACTATTCCTAGGTAAGTATCTCGTGACTACTCAACCTATCTCGTTACCTGTATGCTAGTAGCAGGTGGGAGTGGTGGTGACGGTAGTGGGATTTAAACCACATAGAGTGTGAATCACAAAAGTTTCGTGTAATTTAAACAATAACATCGTCTAAATTAGATGATGGAGCCCATACTGTATGGTAGTGGCTGTTGTGACGGGTCTGGTGTGCTGAATCTCTCTTGACCGAACTGTACTTCTCTAAGTCTAACTGACACGTACACAAGAGCTAAAGTGCATGCGGCTCCGCCGCGCACAACCCTAAACCAACCCACGTGATGACCGCACTCAAATCCGTCCCCACAGTGGCATTGCCACAACGAATCACAATAAATTACACTATGGGGGTCGTGTGCTTGTTACCACAAATATGCCGTGGCATTTAAACAACACGTTTTGTACATTAGGGTATACCAGTCATGGTTGCCTAGGTAGTGATAAGAGACCAAGCATCGAAGTTCAATCTTGAAGCAGTTGTAACGCCGAGTATCACAGGACTTACACCTTCTTTGATGCATGTGCGATAGAAGGAGTAATACCTATGCTTTTGTGAGATCGCTTACTGGGTTTCCAGTTCGCAAACCAGACAAAATTCACAAACTAGTCAGAGCAATTCATGAACAGGCAGAGTTTGTCAATGGGTCGGGACATATACCCGTGCTGTACGGTACTTTAGAGGTACCGGGAGTGCTAACTCCCTCAGGGATTTGATAGGGGCTGGTACACGAGCTTACATTTTCCGGATGGGGGAAAGCATATCAATGCAGGCGCCACTGCCTATGTATTTTTTGGGGAGTGTGGCGGCGGTGAGATACTTCAAAAATGGATTATGTGTTTGCTATACTTTTCCCTTGTGCTGAGTACGTACAATAATCAGGTTGTAGGATGGTCCCCATCAATCTTTCTATCTATATATCGATCTACAAATATTAACGGGGCTGGTGGGGACGCTCGATCTGGGCTGGGCAAGAGGAGGCTGAAGATGTTGACTTTGAACCGACTTGGGTGACGGTAGGTCCAAGACACTTGAGCAGAGTACAGAAATCGCATTCCGATCCTTTAACAGAATCTACGGAATTACAACATCTCGTTTGCGCCTATGATGGAACCTTCTTCGCTACCGTTATCTATGCCAACATTGTCTATGTTGGCACCATATCATCGCTACCATTATCGCCTCCGAAATTCCCTTTTCAAGCTTCAACTTCGCCAGTTCCACCTCTAGCAGCGATTAAATTGCCAGTACCACCACCCAGATCCCCATACCGGTACAGCTTTCCGCTTCCGAATGCAAAGAGCAGTTGACAGTGTCTTGCTCTACCGGCGACCGTGACACCCGCTTAGCGGCACTCACCTGGTTCTTGAAGTTGGTAGAGTGCGTTGTGGAGCTTGATAGAAATGGCTGCTATGGGTCACTCGATTTGATAAGTTCCAGAATACAGCTCACCCTAGAAACATTCGAGATATCAGTATGGCAAAGACCGCGTCCATCGTTAGATGACATTATGAAGAGGTGTGATAGGTAAAATTACTTTGGGAGTTAACCCATACGGACCCGAAGTGGCATTGGAAGTCTTTGTCAAGCTTTCAGGGAATCTGCAGCAAAGAGACTTCGTCATGAACAGCGGCAGCTCAAGCAACAAGTGTACAGACGCTAGCTTGAGCAACACCAGCAGCATATGGAACTCAAGGACCATCCCAAGGATAAGATAGTTGTTTTAGAGAAGAGAGTCACGGTAGTTCTGTTGGAACGACATTTCATGAGTCAAGCAAGAGCTCTGGCAACGACATTTTCGCCAACTGGTGATTGATACAAGCAATTGCGTCAGAAGGACAGTAACTCGGGTATGTGGAATATTGATATTCACTCTTGCAGGATATGCTTGGTAGCATTTAATTCAAACAGTCAGCTTCACCGACACCTTTCGCGAGTCAAAGAATTTCTCTACTCCATCCTAGCAACTTCACCAAGACTGTCACTCTTTCTCTCTCACGGTGCGTCGTCAACATCTCTCGGTCTTCGTTTCCATCTTTCCCGTTTTTGCGTATGCTAGTGTGGTCATCGGCCTTCTCATATTCTCATCAAGATTCCACTTCTGCATCCCGCCAGCTCAATCCACAAGAACTCTCCAAGTCCTCTTAGGCAGCGGGAACTTCAGTGGCATCTCCAGCGGCACCTGATGAGTCTCCTCAAGTAACTTTATTATCCCTTACTTTAAGTTCTCCTCTTAAGTCGTCATTAACCTCTCTAATCTAGTGCCCGAACCTACACGTCTACCGATACCTCCATCGTCACCATCTCTAGCAACTGCATTTGGGGAGTTCAGTGCAGTTTCATCAATCAGCCTTCAGCTTCACCTGCAGTATTTCACAAACGCTAGTCCGCACTGATATGGCGAATTTCGGAACTGATTTCAAAGCGGTTTTCACCCAACTGCAGCAGCTACGATACTCATACCTATTTGGAGAAACACCAACCCCGCACAAGTTCCAAATGTTTTAATCTCTTAGATATTAACTTGCATTTAGATAATCAGAGGCCTTCCTCTAAGTCCCACACGAAGGGCATTTGCAAAGCCTGTATGAGCCGGTTTTACTTCATTACCGCACTACCTAGCCCTATTCTTTTTTGCGCCACTGTTTCCCTTCTGGCTGGCGCAACTCGGATTATCTCCATTTCCGGCAGCTTCCTTTCGTTCTTTTCGAACAGCTTTAACGCAAGCCCACTTTTCTATCCGTCTGCCCTTCCACACCAGCTTCACAAGCGGACGCTTCTTTACATGAGACGGAGGTGTATGAAGAAGCTGGATGAGTAAGCAAGTGAGCTCAGGCAGCTACCGAGAGAGAGCAACCATGCCAATGTGCAAGCATAGGCTTAGTTTTGTTCTGCGGGGTTTGCTTTCTTCGGACGTTTGTTTCTAGCGGTAGCATGTCTTCATCCGCAGGGGTTTGTTTCTACAGCGTGGAGTACATGTGGAAGGTTGGGTTGAGATACCCAGGGCAAAGGCGCCGGATGCTGTGTAGCCGTTGATTAGCAGTAGATGTATTCATGCCCCCGGGGATTGGCCGTGTAGTGCTTATCTGTAGTCACTGAAGAAATGCTATATATATGGTTCCGTGGGAACATAGAGATATCTGAAACTAATACAAAGTCTATTATGTGGCTGAGAATACGGCTAGGTACCTGCCCCACAAGGCAGGCGCACAGACACTGCCAAGTATACTTAATAGAGCGTATTCGCCCAGTCAATTATACCAGGCACCTAAACCTTCGCTAGTTAGTAGACATGGGGTAGCAGCAGGGTGTTTAACATCACCTCTTGTAAGTGAAGCTGAGTTCGCGTTTGCAAAGTCCCGTTGATAATCTTAAGGTGCTAGAAGCTTCATTGCACAGGCCTTTCTTTCTGACATCAGCCTCACAACAGCCTCACTCGTCATCACCCACCAAAAAGTACAAGCCCCAGTTTAACTGCCCTTTGAGTGGACGAACACGCTCTATTGTCTCGCTCCAGACGTAGGTAGGTGGAGTAAACCTCAGCCCTAATCGCTTCGCTGGGCCTACCCTTCCAATTTCGAGTTTAGATGTTGCTCTAGAACAAGTGCGGATGAAGTGTGCACCAAATCACTAAACCTCCCTATTGATTTTCGTCATACCTCCCCTAAATCTGTTACGCGACTCTAACTATAAGGTAGTAATAGAGATGGTATCGTAAGGCTGATAAAAACTTCAAGGGCCACACATCAAAAGAGCGGTGAGGGCCGAGATCGTAAGATCTCCATAAAATTGCCGGTGAGCAAACAAGCCGATCCCAAACGGCACAGGCGTAGATAAAATTGCTTTCTAAATCGCATGTGCCAACCCGGTTAGGGATGGCTAAAACGTCTTGTGCAGGTGGGAAACCTAGGGCGATCGGATCGCGGCTAGGGTTAATCGACCAATCAAACCCCTTTGGCGACTTAGCTTGGTACATATATGTACTCTTGTACCAACTACAAAACAAACTACAAAACAAACTGTAACACTGCTCGTTCTTAGGATTTTTATTTGCAGATACAAAATCAAACCGAAGTTCTCCTATTCCAGGGTCCTCCCGGGTCTTCCAGAGCTTCCATAGCCCACCTTTGACTACCCCTATTCGTTCTTTACCCCGTGAGTATCGGCCCCTGAGATCATGCAGAACAGGTAAAGTTAAAAGCCGAAGCACACATGTACAGAGACCCTTGTCGGTCGGCCTCATCCACAATATTAGAACATGTCACCATCGACCGTCCTATTCCAAATATTCTGTCACCAGCCGGTGATGTCCCAACCACAGTGACTGCTATATACCAATGCGAACAGTGTGGAGTATTTTGTTGCTGGGGGCTGCACTTCCAACCGGGCAGGAGACTCGAAGACAGCTCAGAGGGAGAAGCTGGTAGTTGTAAGCCGTGATTGTGTACGTAACCCCCGGAAGTAGTGAGATCGCAATAGGTCTGGCGCTGGCGATTGTAAGAACTTGCTTCTCAAACCCTGAACGAGCCCTGTGAACCAGACTGCAAAACTACTGAGGCTGGGCTGTGGGTTTATGAACTTGTGCTGGTAGAACCTGTGCTGGTAGAACCTGTGCTGGTAGAACCTGTGCTGGTGGTAGAACCTGTGCTAGGCGTGCTATCCGGCGTCGTCGTCGTGCGAGTTTGACTTCGAACTAGATTTTTAGATTCGAGTGACAGCTAGTGGAAGGCGGTTGAAAGTCAGTGATCGATACTCATGTGGAAGCATACTCTTATCTAGAATCGGCTGGTGAACTCTTTACCGCGGTCGGCGACGATAGCCTAGTGAAAATGGCCAATTTTGCTTTCGTACAACGCCAAAATGACGAGTTTAGTGTACGTACCGAGGTGTTATGGTATTTAATGTGGACGAGTATGGTGGAGCGAAGATGAATTTGGATATATAGAAGATGAAGATGAATTTGGATATATAGAAGATGAAGAGGACGAGGAATATGAAGGATGATTGGGGATAAGCATAGTAGGTTCGTTTATTAGGAAGGATGACGGAAAAGTTTTACACCTCCCAGCATCGAATATTCACTTGATGACAAGATATTTGTGCCATTTGGGTCTCGTATTGACAAGGCTTATGACACGTAATGTACGAACCACATCTGTAGGAATTAATTGCTACAAACGCCACCCGTACGGTCCTCATGCAGCCCAGGCCGAGGATAGGTAGAGATAGGATAATCAACGGGATAGCCCGGGGATCCCGCAGACTAGAGTACAGTGTATGATAAGATGAACCGAGAAATGCGCTGATCTTGCTTCCGTGGTATAAATATTACTCAATATGGGAGAGACAAATCTCAAGAGCGCAGTCTATTGGCTGGATATAATTTCGCTGCCGCGTGAATTTAAGCTGTATGACAGACTAAGTGGTGCAATCAAGGGTGGGCCACTAGTTCCGCTATCGGGAGCTACAAAAAAATGAAATATTAGGCCTTAAAAAACCAACATGCATAGAAGAATAGAGCTACCCTGCCACTCCGCAGTTACAACCTTCTCACCGTGCGTCTTAGATCTTGGCAGTGATGTAGCAGTACCCCATTGCATCAGTGAATTGGTAAGGCTCTGGTGTTTGATACTCTATCAGTCTGCCACAGTTGCTGTCGTCGACTGCATGTTGCCCATAAAAGTTACGTCCAGCTGCACCCGGCAAAACTATTACCGGTGAAGTACAGCAGATTGCATCAGTGAATGGGTGAGGCTCTGATGTTTCATACTCTATCAGCTTTCCACGATTACTATAGGTATTATCATTGACCGCAAGGAGCTCACAAAAGTTAAGTCTAGCTGCACCCTGCAAAGCTACTGCCGGTCAAGATGCAAGACGCATGACGGAAATTTGAGGTTTAAGGTGGCAGGGCTGCTCTAGTAGGTGCATTTGACTGCATAGTGGGACCATATCGGAGCGTTGATTTAGGTAGCTAAACAAGACCTCATTTTCCATCTTTCGTCTCTTAGTACTCCCCTCACGGTTGAAGACATGCGTTTTCCGATTTCTGTACCTATATCCAAGTAACAGGTTAAGAATACAGGCCAGAGTGGTATACGCCCAACAGGTTGGAGCTGTCAGATCTAAATCACCGAAATTTCTGTCTAGTAAAAGCAGTGTATTGTCCTCGTTGCCCGGTACGGTACTCAACATGTGCATCGTGCGCAGACGACATGCAAGATTGCAAGCGGCAGAAGTCTCTGATGCTGATGCGCATGCGCCACGAGGTGGAAGGTTTCATAAAGGTACCATACTATCGGGATAGATTCGTATTTCCCCGCAGCTTGTGCAGGCTACACCCCCGGTATCAGGAACCCAACAGTGGTTTTATTGGTTTTATTGGTTTTGAAGATCAGCAAAGCCAGAAAGCCATGGTCTATAAAAAAATACAGATCGTTCCAGATAAACTACTTGTGTGGGGGGTGAGCCGCTTAAAACTTAAAAGCTTTGACACTCTGCCTCCTTTCGTCACTGGTGCTTTAGCGAAACATTAAAGTTCAGCCAATGGCCACTGTTAGCCTGCGAGTTACAGATAGATGCAAGTGAAGTAATCAATTTCTATGCTGAATAGAGTGCCTAATCAATTCCTGGTTCCATTAGAGAGGTGCAGCAAGATATTAGGAGAGGCCATAGCGAGTAACAAGAAATACCTCTACTACCTCTCAACCCCAATCACGACCACGCTGTACTAGTTGTTAACTCTGTTACGAGGTGTGTTTTCTCCCTTCTTAAAACCCTCTTCCCTTCCATTACCTCTCTCCCTTCCATCTTTTCCCTCCATTCAATCTACTCTCCTAGTTCAACCCTCTCGCTGTCTAATCACCTCTCTCCGACTTCTGTCATAAACTGTTCTCTTCAGTTCCGTCTTCCCCCACGATTCCCTCTCCTTTCACGGCTCCACCTTTTCTCTCGGTCTCACCGTCTCTTGCTCTTCCATCTTCTCTCTCCGACATCTACTAAAAACCCTTCTCTCTCGCCATTATTGCAGCCATGGCATCGTCAAACAACACCCTCCCTCCGCTCCTCACTTTCCCCGCCTTTCCCTCCTCCCTCCTCCTCCATAAATACGCAGTCTACTACCACCTGGAGGTCAATAAGCTGCTGGTTACATACAAGCTGCTCGGAGTAGACCCGACTCTTCCGGCTGCAAACAAAAGGGTACGGGAAGCACTAGCACACCACAAGTACAGGGAGTGGCACGAAACCGAGGATGACGAAGGACTGATCAGTATCAAAGCTCTCACTATGGCCGATGAAATGGTTCGTATCCAGATTGATCAGGTGCCGCACAATTGGGAAAGGTGTACGCAGACTTGTGGCGAGGAGAAGTAGAGACGAGGACAGCTACGGAGTATGGGTTATCGAAGGCTGGTAGTTAGAGGATATGTGGATGAAGTTTTGTTTTATTTTGGGTATACATTCTCCTATCTCATCTGAAGCCTATGCTTGGTTCACACTATATCACTCGACTGCTGTATACCGAACGATTATCTATGTCTAAATCTGAAATTAGAGCCACACCAAAATTGCAACTTTCTCACCTAGGCTGCAGTAGGGCGCATATTGCATCGTGAGGCTCTGTTGTTTGATACTCTACCAGCCTGCCACAATTGCTGTAGGTATTGTCGTTGACTACATTCAGCTACATTATTCAGCTACACGGCGAGAGATTTCCAATTTTGATCTATTCTCCCTAGCAACCACCACCCTCTTCCACAAGTACAGAGTTCATTATACAATCAAAAATCCATACGACGTTTTCGACAACGAAGAGTTTTGCGAAACAAACTGCATACAAATTGTAGCACTAACAATCATCAATTTACTCATGCTTTAAGGGTTTAATTCACAAAGCCCGAAAGCAACCGCTGTAGTCGTAACATTCCGAAGCTACCGGAGCTTCCACATTCCACCTCTGATTACCCCTATTCGCTCTTCACACCGTAAGTACTGGGTCCCGAGTATCATACAGAACAGGTAAAGTTAAAAGCCGAAGCACACGTACAGAGACTCCTTGTCGGTCGGTCTCGTCCATGATATTAGAGCATATTACCATCAACCGTCCTATCCCAAATATGCTGTCACCAGCCGGGGGTGTCCCAACAACAGTGACTGCTACAGTACAAATGCGAACAGTATGGAGTACTTCCTCGCTAGGGGCCGCACTTCTAACCGGGCAGGAGCACTCGAAGACGGTTCAGGGGGAGAGGTTGGTAGTTGTAAACTTGCAGCAGAGGCTGTATTTGCACGCTTTTTCACGTGTGCTGAGATCTCGGCCTGTTCAGTAGTAGTTGAAAGCCGTGATTGTGAACATAACCCTGGAGGTAGTGGAATCGTAAAAGGTTCTGATGTTGGTGATTGTAAAGAACTCGCATCTCATATCCTGAGCGATTCCAGCTAACATGACTGCAGTCTGGGTTGTAGATTTGTGAAGCTGTGTTGGTAGAGCTTGTGATACACGTGTCATCGAGCGTCGCCGAGTGATTGAGCCTTCGAGCTGGATTCATTGGATTCGAGTGCCGCCGTAACGTTAGGTACCCTGTACACCGGACGTGGAGTCTCATATATCCTAAGAAGAGCAGCAGAAAAGGCATACATAAATAAGGCATCCTGGTCTGAGGGACGAAATAACCGATTTCGCCCGCGTACAATGCCAAAATGACAAGCTTGGTGTGCGTACCGAGGTTTCATGACACTTAATGTGGGCGAGTGTCATGGAGCGAATATGAGCTTCGATATACTGAGGAAGACAAAGAAGACAAGGGATACAAATGATGGATTGGGATAGGCATAGTAGGCGATGGTGGATAATTTTTACACCTCCTAGCATCAAATATTCGCTCGATGATAAGATGGCCGTATCATTTGAAACAAGTAGGTATCCTGGATCGTAACTTTGGCATTCCCGGCCCGTTTGGGCATGGCAACCGACTCCCCACCTGCAAATATTTAGCGATGCAACCACAACTCTGTGGGGCCTGGGTGCATTATAAACTTACTTTCTTATGTCTTGAGAGCATTTTGGCAAAAATTAAGGACTGTACAGGAATGGGATGCCGATAAAAAGTGCAGTTTTTGTTGGGAGGGTTGTCTCAAGATCAGCTCCCCAAAAACTCGAAAATGTCACTGTGCAGCCCAGATGGACAACTCTGCCCATAATACCCCAAAATATCCTTCAAGATTGGTGCTGAGGACATGCTCTGAAGTCCCAATATCATTACACACAAGGAATTCCATCTGCAATGTGCCCAAGAGTTGAGGCTCAGAGGGGGATACCAATACCCATCACACAGCTCTCATAGTGAACAAGGCTAAAACCCACTTTGTCAAATATCAAAGAGGGCATATCTTTACCCCTCAGCCAGAGCTGGAGTTGTGGGCAATTTTCAGTACACCTTGAGAAGGGAAAGTAGCTGGGATGGTGGCTTTGCCAGCAGGAAAGCCCAGCCAGAAATATCAAATCTCCACCCAAACTTTGCTAAGCATGTTCAAAATGCAAGTAACTGTGGTGTCTCAATAATGAAAGGCATTGTTTTTGTGGAATTCAATCACCTGTAAAGGAGAAAGGTGGGTAGTGGTGCATAGACATGGGGTGGGTTGCCAGTTCAGAGAGCGAATTTTGGTGGGGCAGTAAGACTTACAAAGTCACATCACATATAATTTACAATTCACTTTGACAGAAAGTTTTATTTGCTACTAAAGAAGACTTGATAAAAAGGATGGCCTCTGATGACCATTTTTGGACGTGTGGTGAGGTGGTTGCGCGGGCGGCCCGTATGGGCCGGAAACCGTTACGATCCAGGGGATAGAAGGAGGTTGAGTACTGATAATGGAACAGACAAAAATAGCCAGTGTTCCTGGCCCAACCAGCCGCCGAGCTCTCTATATATCTGTAGACCAACCGGGCCGGGCCGCAATCTCGCCGGTCGCCCTTAGCGCAGGCAGGGCCAGGCCGCCGTTTCAAAAGCCTACGCTGCAAAAAGCCTGCGGGCTTTCAGGTATCTGAGGCCGCTCACAGATCCGGCTGGCTCGGGCTGCGTAGGAACACCGAAAATAATTTCGCCCGATTGATGAATTCGGAAGTAACGAGCGAAAATACGTCATCGGAGGCACTACTTCGTCGAGACAACCAAGCAAGTCCAAATTTTCCGAGGAAAAGTGCCCATATTCGTGCCTTGATTAGTGAGCAAGACCTGAGCCTCGAGAGAAAACGTATATAAGTGATAATCTACTCTATTTGGATGCGATATGTATATTAAGGTAACCGATTACCTTCTTTTCCATTAGACCGATGCCTTCCATGGTAATGCGTGTTTGGTGCTTGTGCACAGATTGGAGCTAGGAGAAGCTAATTTTTCGGCTAAGGAACATTATTCAAAGAGCTCTGATATCATCCAAAGCAGCAGGGTCGGTAAAAGTTGATAGTAAGAAAGAGCGTCGCTTCTCAACCCTTTTCACCGCCTACTCTACTTTCAAATTTTTACTCATCGCCCAGGACATCCACTGTGAGGTAACTGACTCGAATTTCGTTATTCTACTTGCCCTTAAATATGGAATACCATACCACGCGAGTTGTACAACAAGTGGAAAAAGTCTTCTATAGACGGACAGCAACCGGCAATTTACTGTAAAGTCCAGAGTACATCCATAGCCTGTAGACGGCTTTTGGTTAGGTCGGGAAGTTTCCGCCCAAATGAAGTAGCGGTATGGAGCGGGCTCAGGGCTTGGGGCTCAGGAGCGGCACTGGCGGCAACGGGGTTATACCATTCTTTCCTTCTTTCTTTTCCTTTTTGTCTTTCTCTCATCTTTCATTTGTCAGCGGGGACGAAGGGTAGCGGGGGGGAGCTCCGCCATCTAGCCGGCTCGCCCGGAGGCGGAGGGGATATCAGGGTCCTGTCATACTCTAATTAGAGTCAATACAGTATGATTAAACAACAACGACGGCTTTTGGTCGCTGGCGCTTAGCCAAGCGAAATACAGTCGCCTGACAGACTAATGCATCCAGACCGGCGAAATACGGGTTTCTGTGTCTTCGAAAATTGATACTGGATCTGTATTGTAGGTTCAGCCTCACTGAAGTCGTGTTGATTATTTCTTTTACTGCGCTATCGCTATTTCCATCAGACGCCTCTGTTATTTCACACCAACTGGAAAGCTTTCCAATTCGCAGAGTATAAGAAAGGGTGTCTTTCAAGTGTTGTTACCAAGCTAGAGTACATCCTACAGAGACCATTTGTTCTGCTGCAGATACAGTACACCGTTTACAGTACTTTTATGCAAGATTTTTTCCACCCGCTGTACTTCTATGGTATATTGGGTTGTGTGGACTCGAGTCCGAGCATGCTCGAACGCATGCTCTACTCGCCAACTCGAGCAACTTTGCTAGTGCCAACATTAGTGGCAGAGACAGCCTCTCGGAGTCTGGGTGAAGACACGCAGTATGTGGATGAATGGGAGAGCATGGCATTTGAGGCAAAGGCGGGGGTGGGTGATACCCAGGAAACTGCGTTTGACTTGGATCTTTGCGAATTAGATATGCAGATGCGTGAGCATATAGGAAGAGTGGTGGTAGATTTGATAGTCAGCAATGCAAGCGGAGGAGGACTATGGTACTGGTAAATGCCGGTATGGATAAGAGACAGTTGAACTGTTGAATCTATCTCGCCTACACTCGCTCTTACAGCGCTTAAAGTAGTCTTGGAAGGATTTTAATATGGATGGCTTGGACGGCACTGCGTAGTACGTACTGTATTTTCTCGTGCTCAGTGTGGTGGCGGAATAAATGCTAGCCGCGTGCGAGCTTGCGAGCATGTGGCTAGACAAATTGGGAACGAGAGAACGTACCATACTCTATTATCTGGAATGATCGGCCATTTTTGTAGATCGTGCAGTGTACATAGCCAATTGTATCATATGCTGCTTTTATGTATTGCTTTTCTGACTTTAGTGTCTTCAAGGCCTCAAAGGCCAATAAAAGCCACTGTTAAACCCCCGATACCGGGCATGCAGCCTGCACGAGCTGCGGAGAAAAATTCTCATTTATCCAAATAACATGGTAGCCTTATGAAATCTTCCCACCTCATGGCGCACTAGCGTCCGAGATAGATGAGGCTCGTACGTCATGTGCCATAAGCCTTGCAAGTAAGGTATTCAGATGGTGCGGACATCTTGTCATCGAGTGAATATTTGAAGCTAGGTGTAAAACTTTTCCGTCATCACCTACTATGCTTATCCTGATCCACCCTTCATATCCACCGCCTTCTTCGCCTTCCTCCGTATATTCAAGCTCATCTTCGCTCCATGACACCTCGACACGCACACCAAACTTGTCATTTTGGCATTGTACGCAGGCGAAATCTGTCATTTTCACTGGGGTACGAACCTCATCTATGAATGAGAAGGGAGAGAAGAAGAGAAAGGGGAGGGGTAGAAACAGGAATGGCCTGAATGGGAAGAGGAACAGCCAGACTAAATTATACTTCGTTTCTTTTTAAGTAGCTGAACCTTTAGACAATTTGGTGCAGCAACTGATGGAGGCGCTATAGTAGCCTAGGTGAAAGCACACTTTCGCTTTTTGCTTCGGCACCTACAGGCTCTGCACTGGTGAGTTTTCTACCCATTCATCGACTCCAGACTTTCTTCCGTAGTTCTGTACCAATCTTTGTCTTCTTCAGTGGTGGTACGAAACCCAGAGTTGAGCTTCGCTAGCTAACAGTGATGATGATGCAATGGCGGGGTGCAGTTGTACGGTGACGCGGCAATGAGGAAGCCGATGGAAAGAATCAAGCCCTACAGTGACAGTGAGATAAACTTCAGGGTTATTTGATCCACCGCTTGACCGCATCCATACTCGTAGCAAATAGTCTTGGAAGGATGTTGACACGGATGGTCTGGACGGGCGCTAGTACTACGTATGTGGGGAACGAGTCGCTCATGCAAAGTTTAAGCTTTTGACACCCTGTCATCCTACGTCACCGGTGCTTTGACGAAGTGCTAAAGTTCAACTGTCAATCTGTGAGTTGAAAAATGCATGTCTTGTGAGGACATGTACATGCAGATAGGCAGCAAACTATAAGGAGAGAGTTGGATAGGGACGTGACGAGTAAACAGGATATATCTTACTATCACTTAATTCTAGTCACGACTATGCCGCTAGGGGAATTGGAATGGAGTGAATCCAACTAGAATTCAACTACCATGAGAGTATTCCTGAGAGTATAGTGCTATGAGAGATTGATCAATTGTCTCCGAGCAACGAAAACTCCACCATTAAGTACAACCCTGGAGTTGCGAATGTTACAGGTATACTTGTGCCGGAGATATGTTACAAATTTGATACACAGTGACTGCTGCAGGGGCTGATGCCTCCTGTATATATCTCGAGTCTTTCTCCTTCTCTCTTCTCTGTACCATAGAATACACGCACACGGTTCTCCCCAACTTCCATATCGTAACAGCGAAGGAAATCTTGGTGCGAGTGAGCGCCGGTGAGTTTTACTAGTTGATACTCTAGAGCGGAATCAACCTTAGTGACGCCCCACAGACATCTTGTCACTTTTCGTCACCGGGTGTCAATAGTAGGACACGGGGTGTGGTCCCGTGAAGTGCTGAATTTCAATCGATGTGCACCATCAAATTGCGAGGTACCAATTTCACAGAAGGTGCAATTGGATATGGGTATGAAAACCGGAAATTATGCGTGCTTGCAACCGTGGGGAAGTAGCGAGATCTTGTCGGCTGGTCAAAGCTCTCATACTATCCTGCTATTTCAGCCTATTGCACTCATTCCTTGGGGTAGTTGCACGTTGGACTTGTTCGAGCAGCTCAAATTTCGTTCCAGTTCCTTTTCCGATTTTTATACTCATACCCGAGTACACAGGTTTTCACAGCAAGACAGTCTTAAGACGCTTGAAGACGGTCGTTGAGCTTACAATGATCGTCTCTCAACGACCCGTACACGGTCTTCGGTATAACAGTCGGCTTTAAAACCCCCGAATAGTAGATCGATTTTAGGGTTACGCCATCTGGGTAATGACTGGCGTGGTGCAAGGCACCCACAGTCGAAATACGTATCCCGGATGATGCTGGCTGCAATGGTTGTCGGCCTCACGTGGGGATCGTGTTTTTGATATAACTTATCATAGATTACCCTACAGCTGTTTGTGGAAAGCCACGTCATCATATCATACTGCGTCATACGATATGGTTGTCAACCTGGCGGCAGTGTCGTGATAACCGTTCTCATACATGCAAAGTCTATCATCACTTATCGGCATATACCGTCTATTAGTCTCATATGATACTGACAAAATATTTACAAATCCACAAGTTGGTACTTCTCTATACCAGTCAACTTCGCCTACAGCTGACATATATTTCTCCCGCAGGGGTCCTGATATACAATGACCCAAGACAACCGGCAATCAATCTAACAAGGCGAACTGTGCTACGTGTAGCCGGCAATGGCTTGGGATGCAGTAGCTTCGCATAAGGCAAACGCAAGGATGAACAACTTGAAAGAACTGATACTCGAGGGAAAAAGAACTTAGATAGTCTAAATCTGGAATCAAATTTTGCCCCGAGACCAGGAGGGATGTTAGCATTTGATAATTCTCCGTTATATGAATTGTTCTGCCAGAAATGGAGTGACCGAGCTATTTTTCCCTGCCCTGCGTATCTCTTCCTTTTTCCTTAGTTTTGTGAAGGTCATTGTGTTGGACAAATCGCTTACGACGGTCTCAGTCCTCTCCGCTATTTCCGACCGACATCCGAGTGAATGGGTATCACAGTGGCCCGGGTAGAGACTTCCCGCCGGAAGTCTTAATTTGGAGCTGTGGCGGGCGTTTCCGTCGAGGGCTACCAATTCTGCAGATCGTAAACAAGGCTCTACTACACTAGAAGTGTCCCCCATGGTTTCGTGCCACCTTGGCTGGGATTTAGAAGGTGCAGCTGGATTTTGCAAGTACGTAGCTAGGTAACTATACCCGTCCTGACAGCTGATGTACTTTAGAGGCGCGCAACGCCTATGACGAATTAGAGGGTATGATGGATTTTACTGCGCTGCAATGCGGTGAAGCCACTTTGCCTATGTGGTTATTAATCGTCGTATAAGAGCAATCCTACCACCCCTGAAATTAAGCTCGCATGCTAGCCCCTTCCTGGTGCGGGAATGAATGCCCGCTCCAGGTAGAGGCTGGGCGACTTAGTCGTCGGTGTTACTCCGAGGTTCGGAGAGGCAATGAGCTCCCGAATTCATCACTGAAAATCAAAAAGAAGATTTCGGTCACAGCTGATGTAGATAATAACTGCTCTGGTAGTCTGCCTGCACTTAACTGAAATTGTTTGTGTGTGGTGGAAGTGCCCTCAGTGTTGGCCGATGCTTCACTCAGAGGTAGGCCGAACTCGGCTCTATCCTGTATGACATCGGGGGATATGCTGGAGTACCTCCACCACACACAAACAATATCGGTCAAGTGCAGTCGGACTACCAGAGCAGTTATTATCTACATAGGCTGTGTCCGAAAACTTCTTTTTAGATTTTCAGTGTTGAGTTCGGGCGTTCAACCCTCGGAGTTGCACTGTAAAACTGATCTATTCGGGGACGTAAATCGTCCAGCCCCTGGATCGGGCGGGGGCTAGTACACGGCAGAAGGTTGCAGTAGTGTTGTAAATTATATCAGTGAACGGGTGAGGCTCTGTAATGAGATACTCTATCAGCCTACCACAGTTGCTATAGGTATATCGCTAACTACCAAGAGCTCACAAAGGTTAGGTCCAGCTACACCCTACAGAGCTACTGCCAGTCAAGATCCAAGACGCACGAAGTCAAAGCCGTATTTCGGGGATGGCAGGATTGCTCTATTCCAGCTGAAATTCGTCAGAGCCCCAAGTTCGTCGTAGGCGTTGTCGCGTCTCTACTATCCTCGGCGCGGGTAGAGGGTCAAGAGCTGACACCAAGTTAAGCCTCTGGAGGCTGTTGAATCTTTCTAGATTTCGTTTCCTTGATAGTATCTGATAGTGCTGCCAATAGAGTAACCTTGATGATGCCTCTGAGATTTGCCTTTCCCATATTAAGCAGTAAGGCAAGATCTACGCATTTTTCGATTCATCTTTTTAATGGTACGCGGGTGATAAAAAAACTGGCACACGTAAATCTCCTAGCGCCTAACAACCGCACAACAATGCTTACAACACTGTGTTGAGGTGGGTTTTTGTAGTGTAGTGGCATTACGGCGGTATTATTTATTGTATGTTATGGGTTTGAATCCCAGTGCCTGCCTTGCAGGATTGGGGTAGGGAGGGGTGGATTAGGGGTAGTGATCTGGGTGCGACCATGGGAGGTGCGTGAATGGCTGTAGTGACGATTCCTGGAGACATGGACGATCGGCAGCAACCTTGTCTTGAGCCCAAGATAGAAATAAGCTTGGCCTCAATGCATGCACGTCCATGGATCAGCTAAACGCCGTATCAAAGTTTGTTGACTCAAGCGCCCCCCACATTTTAAAATCCATGCCGTTTGAGAGACTGTGGGCTTCGGGCAAACCCAAAATCTCATTTGGGATTTCTCAATCCCGCTTTTGCGTGTCAAACTATACGCTTGGTTTGAATGGGTAAATGGACTTGTAGGATCAAGAGAGTAAAAGAATGATCTTCAGTTATCACTGCCTCACTGTCAATGGTGTCACTCATCACACACCCAAGACCGAGGAATCGCAAGTGGGAATTTTGGATATGCCCGAGGCTCAGTCTCTATTAAATCAATCCGTCTTTCTGTGGCAGTCTGGGATTCCCCTTTAACCTCACGAGATTTGCATTGAAATCATCCAGAATATGACCGAAAACCCGGTACAATTGACCACTGACGGCCGGAAACCGCGACAATCTGGGGATAATATCTTCGATCTTATCATGAGTTTTTGTTTTTTTTGGGCTACTGTGCATCATAGGTATCCCTTCAATATCAAATACTTCTTCGATCTGCCAGCAGTTGTCATTGGAGCGAGTGGAGCAGTCCCGGGTGTCGACTTTGAGATTCTGTCCGCTCATTGGTCAATCGATTAGTATTAAAGATCAGGGGGGCCGATACTGGTATTGACATTACTATGCATATGCATACAAAGTTTCGGTTACCAAGTGGGTATAGTAGAACCAGGGAAAACATCACTTTAAACCGAACAGACACCCAGACAATTATTATGTTCCAAACGAGGATAAGAAGTAAGCTATAAAGACGTATTCATCCTTTCCCCCGAGTTTTGGTATGTTACGAGTCAACCTCTAAGTATCACTTAACCCCAAACACGACTACGACGTCCCAGTTGGATTTCCGGAGTAAATAATATTTTCTCCTTAAAAGCTTCTCTTCCTTTCCGTTTTCTCTCTCCGTTTCATCTTCTTTCCGATTTCCACCATAAACGCTTCTCTCACCATCCCATCGTCTCTTTCAGTTCCGTTCTCTCAAGCCTCTATCCTCCCTCTCGGTCCCACCGTCTTCCACCTTCTCTCTCCGACATCCATCAAAAACCCTTCTCCCTCGCCATCACCAACACCCTTCTCCCTCGTTATTACCAATAACCTACTACAACCATGGTGCCATCGAATAACATTCTCCACCAGCTTCCCGCCTTGCCCTCCTCGCCCCCCCGCCACAAATACAAAGTCTTCTGTCGCCAGGATGTCAACAATCAGGTTACATACGAGCTGCTCGGAGAATACCTGACACTTTCGGCCGCAAACAAAATGGCACGGGAGGCACTGGTGCACCGCCGCCATTTTTTTAGGGAGTGGCAGGAGGCCGAGGATGCAGAAGGACTGGTCAGCATCGAAGCTCACACCACAGCCTTGGAAACGATTCGCATCAGGATTTACAAGGTGCCGCATAATTGAGGAGGGTTTACGTAGACTAGTGATGAGGAGAAGAAGGGCTACGGGATATGTTGAGGCCGTCAAGGCTGGAGTTTTGGTTTTGTTTTTGAATATACCCTCTGGTGGTATTAGTGCCATGTGGATTTGAGAGTCTCTGCTGTCGTAAAAATCGCTGCTTAAAACAATAGTCTTCGCGTAGCAGAGCTTTAGAGTAATTCATCCAGAGTTTAGGGTGCCTGTAAGACCATGTGGTGTCACTCGTTGCCCCAACCGCTATCCTTTGTGCCTCCCCGCGCCGAATGATCGCCCATGAACAGCAGCGTAGTAACCATCTGTCCCAAGCACCCCACCTGTCCCAATACCCACCACTTGTCCTAACACCCACCACCATCCTCCATAAGTACAGAGTTCACTATACAATCAAAGATTCATACGGCGTTTTCGATAACGAGGAGTTTTGCTGGACAAACTGCATACAAACTGTAGCACTGGTCTTGTTCCCGGAAATTTTCGCTGCTCAAAAGACTGAGCGTCAGCTGACGAATGGTTTTCGAGCGCATAGTAGTACTAGCAATCATCAATTTACTCGTGCTTTTGAGGGTTTAATTCACAAAGGTTGAAGGCAGCCGTAACCCCCAGCTCCTTCAAAGCCGCCTTCCGTCCATCAAAATCATGTTTTTCAGCTGTTATACTGTAGCGGTCACGAGTTGGGATATTATTGGGAGATGTCCGTCCCATACTCTTGACAATTTTGTCACCGTTACCAGAAGTCAAAAGATGTTACAGCTACATAATTTTTACTTGCAGATACAAAGTCAGCCCGAAGTTCTGCTACTCCAAGGTCTTTCCGGAGCTCCCAGAGCTTCCACATTCCACTTCTGATTTCCCCTATTCGCTCTTTACCCCGTGAATATCGGGTCCTGAGTATCATGCAGAACAGGTAAAGTTGAAAGCCGAAGCACATGTACAGAGGCTCCTTGTCGGTCGGTCTTGTCCACGATATTAGAACATGTCACCTTCGACCGTCCTATCCCAAGTATGCTGTCATCAGCCGGTGATTTCCTAACCATAGTGACTGCTACAGTACCAATGCGAACAGTGTGGAGTATTTCGTTGCTGTGGGCCGCACTTCCAACCGGGTAGGAACACTCGAAGACAGCACGCTGTCACCGACCGGTGATGTCCCAACCACAGCGACCGCTATAGTACTATTGCGAAGAGTGGAGAGTACTTCATTGCCGGGGCCGTACCTTCAACCGGGCAAAAGTACTCAAAAACGGTTCGGAGTGAGAAGTTGGTAGTTGTAACTTGCAGCATAAGCTGTATTTGCACGCTTTTTCATGTGTGTTGAGATTTCGGCCTGTTCAGTAGCAGTTGAAAACCGTGATTGTGCACGTAAACTCCGGAGGTAGTGGGATCGCAATAGGTTCTGGTGTTAGTGACTGTAAGAACTCGCATCTCAAATCCTGAGCGATTCCTGCTAACATGACTGCAGTCTGGGTTGTAGATTTGTGAAGCTGTGTCGGTAGAGCCTTTGCTAGACGTGCTATTGAGCGTCGCCGAGTGAGCTTGACTTCGAACCTTCGAGCTGGATTCATTAGATTCGTGTGCCGCCGTAACGCTAGGTACCCTGTACACCGGACGTGGAACCTCATCTATCCTGAGAAGAGCAGCAGAGAAGGCATACATAAATAAGGCATCCTGATCTGGAGGACGAAAAGAAGTTTATGGCATTTAGTTGAATTGACTTACAGCTTGGAGTATGGTCGGGATTAGAAAGTCCCAGCCGACATACACAGAGCTAGGAATACCTGGACCAAGGAGTTGAATGACAGATGGAGTGTACTGTAACTATAGAGAAGGTTCGTAGCCTGGTGAAAATGACCAATTTCGCTTGCGTACAATGCTAAAATGATAAGTTTGGTGAGCATACCGAGGTGTCATGGCACTTAGTGTGGACGAGTGTCATGGAGTGAAGATGAGCTTCGATATACGGAGGAAGACGAACAAGACGAGGGATATGGAGGATGGATCGGGATAGGCATAGTAGATGATGGCGGAAAAGTTTTACACCTCCTAGCATCAAATATTCGCTCGATGACAAGATGTCCGTACCATCTGGATAGAATATCGTACTGGCAAGGCTGGAGCTTATGACACATAACGTACGAGCCTCATCTTTAGGTACAGCTTCCCAGCTTACCAGTATTAATTTTTACAAAACATTGCCCGCACGGGATACTTACGGACCCGTTTAGAAAGAACTGTTGCTAAAGACTTTCATTTGCATGACAATTCGTAGACAGCGAATAATATTCAAGAATATTGGGATTTATCATATGGTAGGGTAACCCATAAGGAGGTTCACTTGTGCCAAGATCGAGACCCGATTTGAGTCGTTATTAGTCCACAACAATGCCTTTTTAAATAAATATGACTGTACAGCGATAGAAAGTCATTCTCTGGTGCTTACTTCAAATCCAGAATCGTGTTGGTGGTGGAGATATTTAGGTCAAGTAGGGTGATTTTTTGGTAGTGCTAATGAGAATGTCCAGCCCTTGTTTACACCGTTGCTGTAGTGATATAGGTGGATATTGTGGGCTCTCGTTTGAATAAGCACGATCTATCACTCGCTCAGAGGAGCACTGGAAGGTCTTGGTGCGGATTAAATCTGATTCGTAATCAATTTTCCGTACTGTTAAAGGTATGAAATACTTTATACTATGTCCTTTCCCTCAATAAATTGCGGGCATTACTAAACAGGTAGCTCCTGAGGTTATACAGCCCAATTGACGGAAAATGGTTATTTGAGTACTCTTAATAATGTAATTTGGTTCAACCCAACCCCACAATCACACATCATTTCCGCACCGCGTCGACTTGACTAATACGCTGGACTGCATGGCCCCCAAAAGAGCAATGTTTCTTCAAAATCCAAATGTCCAGTGAATCCACTGAAGGGTTCCTCACCACACACTCTCAGTTGCTCCGGTGTCAGCCTTGCAGCGTCAGGCTGAAATTCTGTGGCGATTGGCATCTGTGCAAGCGCCACAAATCTAAGTTGTAGGACTGTTTGGCAAATGAGAAGCGCTCGTTGCAACACTTTTCTCAGAGTTTGTGTTACCAACGTCTGCAGCACCCGGGAGGTTTCATCTTCCAGCGCACGTTAAAGTAAACGTCACCAAACAGCCAGCCATTACCAGCAATAGCGGGGTCCTTAAGCAGTCTGCGGGGTATTTCGGAAGTTTCCCACACTAGGGTACTGGTCTGGAATAAATCTAAGCCCAAAATATCCAACATGCAGCCTCCAGAGGAATGGATCGCATCGGAGCTTCGACCAGTACACATGTCCAGGATCCCTCCTCCACCCCCCTCCCCACCCTCTCCCCTACAGTTGCGGCTGCAGACACGCGGCGTTTTCGATTGCTGCACCCAACAGGTTATGAAAAAGGTCAGAGTGGTATGTATCTAACAGATGGGGCTGTTAGACAAGACCTACGCCTGTCAAGTCAACCAGCAGTGAATCACCACCCGATACAGTTCCGGGAGGCGGACGCTGCTCTACTCCGCTCCAATGACAACAAAGAGAAGCATTTAATAAAATTATTATGCAGAGTAAAAGTCAACATGCGTCTTGTGTCCAGACGACAAACGCGACAAGAGTGTACGCCACGCGGTGGATTGGGTTATCAGATCCATATCATTATTGTAGCTCGTACAGACTATATGCACAACATTAGGCATTCAACAGCAGCATTTTATTGGCTTTTGGAAACAAAAAAGCAGAAAACAGCACAGAAAGCAGCATATGATAACTGGCTAAGTACGCTGCGCATGCACTATCTACAGAAAGACCGCTTACACAAGTTTATATTTTTGACACCCTCCCACCTTTCGCTACTGGTACTCTGATGAAGTGTAAAGTTCAACCGAACTGATGGCTAATGTCAACAAAGCGCATGTCTTGTGCGCATGCGTATGCGGGTAATGTTTCATCAATTTCTATGGAGGGAGCTTGCGATGCATAGGAGAGAGTTGGTGACGAGTAAACAGGAGGTATCACTCAATACCAATCACGACCATACTGCGCTTATTGGCTCTGTGTTATCAGTATTTGTCCCTTCTTAAACCCCTCTTCCCTTCCATCTTCTCTCTCGGTCCCCCCGTCTCTCCGACATCCATCAAAAAAACCTACCGCAACCATGACATCGTCGAACAACACCTCCGCCCTCCCCACCTTCCCCTCCTCCCTCCTCCGCCACGAATACGCAGTCTACCTCCTGTATGTCATCAACCAGCCGGTTCCATACGAGGTACTCGGAGTATACTCGACTCTTCCGGCTGCAAACAATAAGGTACGGGAAGCACTGGCACACCACAATTATAGGGAGTGGCATGAAACCGAGAATGGTGACGGGCTGATCGGTGTCGACGCTTTTACTACGGCTGGGGAAATGGTCCGTATCCGGATTGACAAGGTGCTGCACAATTGGGAAAGGTGTACGTAGATTGGTGGAGAAGTAGGGGCGAGGACGGCTACGGAGTATGGGTTGCAAATTTTTGTAGGCTGGTGGTTAGAGGATGTGAGCTAGAGTTTTGTTCAGATATAAATCCTCCTATTTTCTAAACGTTTTGTTTGGGTATAAATTCTGCTATCTCTTAAGGGTTTGTTTTGTGTTTATTGAAGTGTAATGAAAATGTCATGTATTTGAAGTTAGATTTGACAGCTCGAGTGATATCATACCCCACCACACCGAACTATCATTGGAGCCGTCCTGCCACACCAAAATTGCAGAAGTACTGGAAATCATGCGGCTCTGTTGTTTGATATTCTATAGGCCTATCACAGATATTCTATAGGCCTATCACAGTTTCCTGTAGGCATTATCGTTGACGCACAACTGCACCATGCAGAACTACTGCACCATGCAGAACTACTGCCGGCCAAGATCCAAGACGCACGGCGAGAAAAAATGTTGGGATAGCAGAACCGCTCTATTCCATAGAAATCACGGTATATCACCCACAACCAACCACCACCCTCCTCCACAAGTACAGAGTCCATTATACAATCAAATATTCATACGGCGTTTAGATAACGAGAAGTTTGCGGGACTTTCGATACGTTCTCCGCTGAAACGGTTCGTATCCGGAATTATAAAGTGCCGTATGATTAGGGAGGGCCTATGTAGAAAGGTGGTGAGGAGAAGTAAGGTACGAAGACGGCTATGGGGTATGTTGGGGCCGTCGGGAGTTTAGTTTTGTTTTGAGTATACCCTCTGCTGGTACAAGAGGGTAGGTACTGTACCGGCAACTGCGACTGATACGTCAGGTGTCAGGCCGGGTGTTTGTATCTCTATATAAAATACAACTGTCAGGGTCAGAATAGGTTTGTATCAGAAGCCAGATCAGTCAGATGAGAGCGTATCTGGCGAAATACATGACATATTGGAGCAGTCAGGAGAAATACTAAGTACAAAATTTTTAGACCTTCGATTAGCCTTAACAAAGCGAGATATTCTCAACAACCAGAAAGCCTGCTGGTCCCCTTTTCACTCCTCCGGTGCGTGCTACTCTGTGTCTACTAGCCCATGCAATTGCCATACCAGCTTGCTCATCTGAATCCTCTCGTTCAATAGGTGTACCAGCGATTTGCGGGGCTTTCGATACGTTCTCCGCTGCCAACGAGGCCGCACGCACCGCTCTGCTGAAGGACTAGATTCGCGATGATTTCGACGAGTAGAAAGAGACGGTAAACGAGCAGGAGTGCGTCATATATGCGCTACATTCCCCAAGGGCGAGGTCGCTAGGAGCAGAGCATTAGCCGCAGGAACACAAGGTGTATTGACTCAGTAAGCGAGCGGCGGTGATATTTTATAATTTTACGAGGTCAAAGTAGAGTTACTCGAACGTGGCATAGTATGGATTCGGACTGGTTGGAGATAAGCGAGAATACGCGATCACGTGGGGCTAAATACAATCCTGAGTCACTATACGCGCCTGTGCACGTCCCCTGCGCTCGAAAACCAACTGTCTTGACAGACGCTTGCGAGCGACGAGAAATTCTGGGAACGAGAGCACACGTCCCCCTAATGTGCTACTTATGTGAACGTTCCCCCCCCCCAAACCACCTCGCAAAGTTCCTCAGGAAATCCTGATCACTGGAACTCATTCGGAGCAGCTAGTATTATGCGAAAGGCTACTGTAATACCTGGAGTGGTGCAAAAAGATTTCTACCAAAGTTAAATGCCGTCTTCCAGCTTGTTCTAACTTCTTAATTTCATGGACTTGAGTTATGAAGTCTTTGAAATCCGATTCAATGCTAACGCGCTTGCGTACCCAAAAGACTTTAATACCTCAAGACGACAGTTGCCATAACCAATGAAAAGTTTCCAGCCGCACGCTAAAATCTCAGCAACGTCACCGCATACCAAACACAAATTTAATTTATTGATATAATGTCACCGCTACAGAACGGCTACACTCCCGCAATAATGGTGGTCGACGTCCGTTCGCCATTTTGTCAAGCGGGCCCTAAATAGTCAACGGGGTAGCCTGGCAGCTTCCTGTAGATCTAGAGCACGTGTACGGGCAAAAATCGGAACGATCTGGAACGAATTTAAGGCGTCCAAACAAATCTAGCATGTAGAGTAGCTGCAATTGTAAATGGTGGATCGGTGCTTTGATTAGTTAACATGATCGTATTCCAGGGCCCACGCGCTGCGGTGTAGCAGGTTCCACAGCCAAGAACCGAATCTGTCAGATCAAACAGTCGGCCGCGGACTCCGAGACAACCAAAATATGCATTACAGAGTAAAAGCAGATTCAACGTACATCTCATGCCCAGAGTCTCAGACCTAATACTGTACCCGCAGATGAGCTTGGGACGGCACTAGGTGACAAGAAATTTGCGATTGGACACTGTTCGGTGACGGCATTCATATATAGTTAGATCCGCCATAAGACTTTGCGGATATAGGCGAAAGCTACGTCAGAACAGAAGGTGTGAAGGGTGAGCCGGCTACTAGAAAACCATATATAGTATATTTTTGCTGAAATCTCGGTGTCAATTCTTGGATATGGGACAGTAATGAGTGATGGTGACAAAGCTATAATTTTCGTGGGACAGACACCCCTTGGTGACCGGTGATGTCCCAAGATCATCTGCGGGTACAGTACCTAGATCCGTATCGTTTTGCAATTTGTGCAGCATCGGGGTTCAATAGCGGATTTTTTTATTGGACTTTGGAGACCAGCAGAGTAGAAACAACGCATAGAGCATATGGCAGTTGGCTAAGCACTTTTCAAAATCCGAATGGGTTCCCTACCATACACGCTCAGTTTCTCAGGCTGATAAATTTCGTGCTCTCCGATTGGCGGATGAGAACCGTTCGTTGCAACATTGGTCTCGGAGTGTGGTACCAGCGTTTAAGGTTATTGCAACTCGGTAGCTGCCGTGAAGCAGCTTTGGCCGCCGTGAAGCAGCTTTGGCCGCAGCAGCAGCACGGTAATTATAAATTTGGCTAGAAATCGCAATAAACGTCATGTAGTGTGGTGTGGTGTGGTACACTTCCCTTGGTAGTCCCGGACGTTGGTGCGTTTTCCCTTCTTGGTTGCCCGTCAGTCGGCTTTTAGGCTAGCGCAAGCGAGGAAAGCCTTACGACAGACCAAACGTCGCCAAACATCCGTTTATTTATATAACAAACAGTCAGTGGCAATACCTGAAGTCAATGGTGTATTCCGGAATTCCCGCACTCGGATACGGCTCTGGAACGAAAATGTAATGGGAATAGCGGGATTGCATCGAAGCTTTGACGAGCCAATACCCTTCCCCCCGACGAAACACCCTCCCCGCGGTTTACGATTGGTGATACGTGCGTTTTTCGACTGCCGTGTAACACATTTAGAAACGGGTTGCATCTAGCGGATCTAGCGGTGTTCGAATACATTTGTGCGTGCATTCCCGCATGTGAAGTATGTAGGTAAGGTGGATCAATTGCCATATATGGAATATCACTCGTTTGATATGGAGAGAGCCAGCAACTACCTGGGTGTGGGGGGAATTGACGGCGAGTAAACGAGAGGCACCCCGTGCTTGCTTGCTCTCTGTTACCATTTATTCCTTCTTAAACTCCTCTTCCCTTCCATCTTCTCACGTCGTTCGAACTTCTCTTCCGGTTCAAACATCTCACTATCCAATCACCTCTATCTGACTTCTGTCATAAACTGTTCTCTTTCGGTTTCATCTTCCCCTACGGTTCCGTCTTCATCTCAGCTCTATCTTCTCTCTCGGTCCCACTGTCTCCCTCTGGGATCCGTCGAGGACCCTTCTCTCTCGTCATCACTACCTACCGTAACCATGGAATCGTCGAACATCCCTTATAAACTCCCTCAACTCCCCGGTGTCCTCACCTTCCCCACCGACTTCCACTTCTGCAAATACGTAACCTACCGCGTGGTGGTCAAGAACAACACGGAGGCTCCATACGAGGTACTCGGAGTATACCCGACTCTTCCAGCCGCAAACAATAGGGTACTGGAGGCACGTGCAGACCACAATTATACGGAGTGGCGCGAGACCGAGAGTTGCAATGGACTGATCGAAGTCGACGCCCGCACCATCGATGGAGAAAAGGTCTATATCCGAATTAACAAGGTGTCGCATAATTGGGAAAGTTGTACGCAGACTGGTGGTGGAGCGAGAACGGGGTTGCGTAAGGCTGGTGGTTAGAAGATATATGGACTGGAGTTTTTTTTTTTGGGTATACATACTTCTACCTCATCTTCTGAAGGATATGTTTTTGTTTATTTGGGAATGTCATGTATTTGAAGTACTGTACCAGCAATTGTGGATGATATGTTAGCTGTTAGGATAAGCGTTTGTATTTTTAGATTAAATACATATGTCGGGGTCGGAGCCACGTTGTGCCAAAGCTTTTTGCTGTCGGGGCCCAAATAAGGTGCTCAGTAGGGAGGGTTCCAAATCTGCAGCGGATTTTGGGCTCTCAATAGAGACAATGTTCCAAAAATCGACATATACGAGGATATGTATTATCTATACTGTGTCAGTCACTACCTGTATCTTGAAAACTATAGACCAGAAAAAAGTGCGAATTATCCACCCACCGCTACTCCCTTCTGCCGGTAACTCATCCAGTGCAGATCGCGTCCATCACTGAAGGATGCTCTGTCTCCTCCTATCACAATTGCTGTAGGCTCACAAAGATTACGCCCAGCCCTGCAGAACTAGTGCGCAGTCAAAGCGAAAAAAACAAATACCTCGTGCGTAGCAACGAATTTCAGCCACCAAACGTGGCCGGTAGTGCAAGAGGATCGCCAGGTTTGGAGAACTCGCGCCACCTCATGTTGCAAGACCTGCGATAAGCACCTCTGTGTGGGCGAGAGGAACTGCTCAGCGGACTTCCATTCGCCTATAGCAGAGTTCTTGCTTGAGTTCAAGTAGCTGTTGTAATTAATAAGAAAATGTTCGGCTATGATCCGTGGTTGAACTGCTACGCACGGGATAGGGCGCCCTAAGCAACCACCATGTCCCAAACACCCACCACCCACCCCACCCTCTTCCACAAGTACAGAGTTGATTATACAATCAAAGATCCATACGGCGCTTTCAACAACAAGGAGTTTTGCGAGACTTTCGGTACGCTCCCTGCTGCTAACAAGGCCGCATGCACCGCTCTGCTGAAGGACTTGACCCGCGATTATTTCGAGGAGTGGGAAGAGACAGTGAACGAGCAGGGGCGCGTCCATATATGCGCTACATTTCCGGAGGGCGAGGTCGTTGAGGTTAGGGTTACTGAGGTATGTTCTGGAGCAGAGCTTCAGTCACGGGATATTGACGGTACAGGTTCGGAGTGAGTAAACGGGCAGCGAGCAGTTCGAAGTCGTGTTTTATCATAATTTGAAGTTCAAAGTTATTCATAAACTAGTGTTACAGACTCAAATTTATAGAAATAAGCGAGAATACGCGATCACGTGGAGCTAGGTACAATCCTGAGTCACTTTACGCGCCTTTCACGTACCCCTGGCCCGTGCCTGCTTCAGCTACTTATGTGGACGCCCCCCCACCACCTCGCAAGAAACCATCAGCTAGTCCGCCCAGAACGAAATGCCCGAGGAACCACTCGCGAAGAGGCTCAAGACCGGGAAACTCGCCTCTGAAGTATCTAATGACGCCACACAAGGCTCCACGGAGCCCGAAACGCAGGAGATACTCGACTCGGGCTTGGACCAGGCCCTCCCCACCGAGGAATCAGAGGCTGTACAGAAATACTCAACCCACCTCTCATCTCGCGGAACCTACACCAGCTCCATCTACGTGGATGCATTCAATCTTGCGCTGGACACGGTGCTGAAAGATGAGGCGTATCTATTCTCGCCGGACGAGGCAGAGGTGTTCGCGAAGTACCGGTCGTTAGAGTATGAAGCGCAGCATCTGTACTCCCCCATCTCCCCCTCCCACCCCCCGTGCTGAATGGGAATGGTAGTTATGTACGCCTGTTCCTGCGGAAGACGGATGCATGGTTCCGGATCGGCAAACTGCAGTATCCGAAAGATATTGCGGACATTGACGCCGCGTGTGATATGCTTCAGAGTCTCGAGGTGGGATTTGCAGATACCGATGTCGATATTACACTAGAGGAAGTTGCCGGGATATTGAGTTTAGACGAGCTGAGGGCGGTGGCGAAGGATGCGAAGTCCCCCGGAGGGAATAAGGCGCAATTGATAGCCGGACTGAAAAAGGCTTCCAGAGGACAGTGCGGATTACAAAGCTGCGGGGGACAGCTGAAGTTGAATTTTGATACGAGGGGGAACTATGTCAATCGGGAGGAGCATTTCGTGAAGATAATATTGGAGAGAACAGGTATGTCGAGTGAGACATCGTTTTGTCACTCGTATCTGATATACCGAGAAGGTCCTTGTATCCGTCTTTTTGCCCCGGTGACGGCGCTTTTCAACCGAGTCCACCTCGTTTTTTACCGCTCTACGGAATGGACGGAGAAGTCTCTTACTACCGTAATCCTCTCACGCACAATGAAGCGTAATTTCCCGCACTACGTCGTCTCCCGCACCTCTAATATCTTCCCCACCCGTCAATCCCTTCTCGATTTTGAGGCTGCCATCAAGCTGCAGTCGGAAGTCGACGAAATCTTGGAAGGCGTCCCTAGTGACGATGGTCTCCAGAAAGTCCGCGATATCTTCGAAGCTACGTACCCACTCTGGGAAGCCTTGGTAAAAGAAGAAGCGGAGAAAACGAGAACAGCTGAACGTGACGAAGCTATGGAGCGCGTTTACCTGCGCCGGTTCAACGCAGCTTGGGTTTATACCCGCATCATCCACAAAGGCGTCTATGTCCTCGGCCGCTTCAAGGAGTATGAGCGCGAGCGCGCCGTCCTTTCGGCCTTACTGGAGCAGAGGTTCTTTCAGTCCGCCCGACGCGGGGGATGGTATCAACGCAAAGCGCTCATTGAAGAGAACTACATGGCCTCCATCGAAGCTGACTCATCTCCTAGAGTGGCTTCGCCATCAAAAGAAGCCCTCACGAAGAAATGGCGCCAGATAGCTCTGCACACATGCGAACTCGGGCTGCAAGACCCGCAAACACACCTTATCTTCCATCACGACCTGCAGAAACGCATTCTCAAGTTAGAGCAGAAGTTGCGCATCCCGAAGCGAGATCAACACGATTTCGGCCACGCTCGACTCCGGAAACCTTCCGAACGAACTATCTTTGGCGAGCGTCTTAACGCTCCTGAGCTAGGGAGGAAAACGCTCTGGCGGGATCCTGATGATGCAGAGAAGGAGTGTAGTGTTGAGGAAATGTGTCTCGTCACGTACCGCGCCGAAGGGTGGAAGGGTTTCCACTGTGAGGGAGGGATTGTGAGGACGTTGTTTGCGTACCTCTTCTACGATATACTGTTCCTTTACCTCCCGAACGTGTTTGAAACAGAGTTCCAGACTTGCCCACTCGACTTATTCACCGATGCGTTTTATCCCGCCAGAGCGAGCGAGATCAATTACCGCCTCGTTGAGATTGGGAATGGCGAGGCGAGACGTATTGTTAGGGAGGTGTGGGAGAGGGAGAATGAGAGGGGCACGTGTGTGATTGGGTTGAATTGGTCGTATTCCATTGAAGATCTGGAGGAGATTGTGCAGTGCTTCCCCGCCGAGGGGTTGAGTATTGTTTGTAAGGTGCTGTGTCAGGAGTATAGGCAACGGGGGAGTGGCGTACCAGATTTGTTTCTTTGGAGGATGAAGGAGGGAGGGGGTGGCGGGGAGTGTTTATTCTCCGAAGGTGTGTTATTCTTTCGACTGCTGAGGGTGGGAGTAGACTAACGTAGTATAGTGAAATCGGAGAACGACCGGTTGAGTGATACTCAGAGGTTGTGGATTCATGTGCTGAGCAGTGCTGGGGTCAGGGTTGAGCTCTGTGCGGCAAGGACGAGGAAGAGGGGAGAGGAGAAGGGAGACTAGTTAGGTAAAAAGAGACGGTTGGGGTACTTGTAGATGAGGTGTTTCCCCCACGTCCAGTGTCTGGACCTAGAATAGCTATAATGAGGGTTTTAATGCGGTTACTCTACGCATGATGTCATGGCAGGTGAAGATTGTGCTTTAGAAGGCGTTGAATAATACGTTCCAAAAAAATCAAACTTCCAGCTTCAATTTTCATGCGATCTGTATAGCGCTGACTGTACCTAACGAGTAAAAAAGCACTTGAGAGTTGATCGGAACGACCTCCACTGAACAAACGCGGACGTTTTGACTGTATTCAAACAAGCCATTCGTTTCGTTTCTTCCCTTGCCACTTCAACTACCAGTGAAATTCACAATCTGGCTGTCGTCGGACAGAGCTAGGCGTTTGGCTCATCCGCTGTCCACTAACTATGCTTATCTGCTCTGGCTGCTTCTGAGTCGGTCTTGTGACTCTACGAGTGTCTTCGCGGATCGTGGGTGCAATTCCTCGGGGGTCTAGCGGGTCGAATGACTGGATAACTGACCATTCACATATATATTTCAACCTTTTCCTGCACCCCACTCGACTTTGAAAGCGTTCTCTATATCTCGGTCAATAGGTTCTTCCGGCGTTTCAGAAACAGAGCTTCCAAGTGGACGAGAATAATCGGAACAACCGGTCCGGCCGAGCCCCACACCACGCATCGACCTCGAGAGCTTTCAAAGCTTTCAAAGCGTTAAAGATCTACACCAACACCACACCTCCACTCCGCACCGCGCCCACAGCTGCTACCACACCGTGTCAAGCTACAGTTTCTCGAATACTTCAGCTTCCTACCCCGCCTAGTTTGCACGTTTCGCGAACGACTCCCCATTCAACAATACTTCGCGTTTCGCACAAGCTCTCGCTAGCTCTTTGTCTACCACCTACCCCGCCGGAACAATAAGCACAACAGCCAACAATGGGACTCTCGTACAATGTCTACCTCAGTTCTTCGCGCATCTACATCTGCAAGAATTGCAAAACGCATCTCTCGAATCACGAGGACATCATCAGTCGGGTATCTACCCCTCCCCCTCCCCCATGCCCCTCCCGACCACGTGTCAGAAACATTGTTTCAAGCTGACTGGAATAGAATTTTCGAGGCCAACATGGAAAAGCATACCTCTTCTCGAACGTCGTCAATATCGTCGAAGACCAGCCCGTCGAGCGGAATATGACAACGGGCCGCCATGTCGTGCGCGATATCACCTGCCGTCAGTGCGATACCGTGGTCGGATGGAAATACGATAAGGCGTATGAGGCCCAGGAACAGTACAAGGAGAATAAGTTCATTCTGGAGCAGGAGTTGCTGGTTCAGGTTCGTGGGAGCTTTGGGGAAGTGGCGAACGGCGAACTAATGTTTCTGGGGCATAGTTAAAAAAGGAACAGTAGAAAAGGGGTCGCATGTGTTCGATCCCGCGTTTGGGCCGGACAGGACTGACTCCGGAAGTCCTTCCTGATTCCATTTTTTCGATCTTTTTGAATACAATTTTTATCTGTCGCTGACAGATTATGTGGGGAAAGGGGGCGGGATTGGAGCAAACTGAAATGGTGTTTTTTTTCTACCATGCTTTTTATGCGACTGGGATGGTGTTTAATGGTGTTATTCGATATTCGCTCTCTGAACATTTTTTTGACTTGATTTTTACAGGGAGTTTTATGCATTGAGTATGATTTTTCTTTTGGGTTCTTTTGTTTCTTTCTCCCCCGCTCCTCGTTTCCCCCGCTCTCCTGATTTACTTACCGTTGTTTAGGTGGACAGCCACCTATTTAGATTTGCTGTTTGTATCGTCGCTTTTTGGCCGGTTTATTTAACAAGTACCTATTCTGTCAAGTACTCTACATGTTTGCTCATCGTTTCCGAATTCCGAATCTGGGTGGCTGCATGATTGGGACATGATGTGAACCCGATTCTCGGCTCATTAAGCCGTGACCTATCTAATGCCCCCGCACATCCCCAACATAGCCGACGACACCTCTGTTTATCACCGTCGTGGCCAAGCAAATCAAATCTATCTTCCCCTCTTCCCTAAACAATTACCCACGTCGCTGAGCGTTTATAAAAAATACTCGATCGAGACACCGCAATGACGGAGCAGAAAACAATGAAAGCCGTCGTCTTCCACGGCCCCCGGAAAGTCGCAGTTGAAGACCGTCCGGTGCCAACCCTACAGACGGACACAGATGCAATCGTGAAAGTCTCGTTCACAGCGCTGTGTGGCAGCGAGCTTCACGTGTTCCGCGGCCACCAGGTGAGCGACACCGGCTTCGTAACGGGCCACGAGTTCACGGGCGCCATCGTCGAAGTCGGGGCTGCAGTCAAGGGTTTCAAGGTCGGAGACAATGTGGTTGCACCGTTCACAGTTTCTTGGTACCCCTCACTCCCTCCCATTCCAGCCCCCGCTGACGGTGCGCGGTAGTATGGATTGCTTCTTCTGCCGCAACGGCGAGACCGCGCGCTGCGATCGGGTCCTGCTATTCGGCTGCTCCAAGCTCGACGGTGGACAGGCGGAGTACGTCCGCGTCCCCCTCGCAGACGGAACACTCTTCAAGACTCCCCCCGAGATTCCCGCAGAAATAGTCGTGTTGATGGCCGACATTGTTCCTCCCCCTTCCCCCTCCCCTCCCCCGGGCTAACGTGCGTAGTTCCCAACCGGCTTCTATGCCGCCCGCACTGCCTTAGCCTCCAGGCCTGCGGGCGCAACAGCAATCGTAATCGGCTGCGGGCCCGTCGGGCTCTGCGCCGTCGTTGCCGCAATGGAGTATCAGCCCAAACACCTCTTTGCGATCGACTCTGTGCCGTCAAGGCTCGAGCTCGCGCGGAAGCTGGGCGCAGAGCCGCTGAACTTTGTAGATGATCCTGAGGGGACGAGGAGGCGGATTCTGGAGGTTACGCAGGGGCGTGGGGCAGATGTGGTGATGGAGGTTGTGGGACTTGCACCCGCGCTGAGGATGGCGTATGAGATTGTCAGGCCGTTTGGGACTATAGCGAGCGTGGGCGTGCATAATGCCGAGGTATATTTGCAAGGAATGGAAAGAGGAGAGATGAGGGGGCTAATGAGGGGGATAGATACCGATTTCCGGAGCGGAGGCGTATGCAAAGAATATTAGGATGTCGTTTGGACGGTGTCCGGTCCGTGCGGTATTTCCGGATGCGCTGGAGGTGCTGAGGAAGAGGGCGAGTCTGTTTGGGTATGTTTTCTCTGGGTATTTGTGGAGGGGAGGCTAATAGTGGTGAAAGGTTCATGGCGGAGAATATCATGCCGTTGACGGAGGCGGTGGAGGGGTATGAGCTCTTTGATAAGATGAAGGTGCAGAAGGTTATTTTTAGGGCAGATGCGTAATGGGTGGTTTGGGGGAAGCGGGAATGATTGCGTTATGAATGTGCGTACGCTGATCAGAGATGAACTCCGACTTGAATCATGTGTTATCACTCATACTACTCACTGTCACTCACTCGCACCGAGATTCGATTCCCGAGGTTTCTCCACGCCCAAGCAAGTTCGTAGCTGAGGGTAAACAACCAATCTCACAACCAGATAGTCACACTCTCATGGCACTCTACCCAGGATCACTCCCAAGACTTCGTCACCGACTTCCATACTTGCGATACTCTACATGACATCGTTTCTACCATGAAGGCGGGGTATTGATAACACACTTGAGCGCCATCCATTTTCAGGACTAGTACATTCGACAGATGAGTTGTTACACACCCCTTAGCGAACTCCAACTTCCATAGCCACCGTCCTGCTATCCAAAGGAACTAAGAAGTGTCTGATGAGCGTATATTCCAGCACCTTAACCTCACACCCGGTTCATCCCACCCCCCCACCCCCAGTTTTCATACCAAAAGCGGCCCGCTAGTAACGTACATTCAATGCCCACGCCTACTTCTTCCCCCCGCTCCCACCACTGGCCGGGGTATACGACGACCCGCCCTTTCCGTCATTATTATACGTTGATCCTGCCCTCATCAACCGCCGCCCCACCTTCATGCGTTGCGGTACTTACCATCCGGGTTGGAGTAGTGGTAGCTCCCATCCCTGCTGGCCGTTATTAGTGCGTTCCATGCGTGGAAAAGGGTGCTTACGAATTCGAGTAGTGGTACGAATTAGGGTTTGATGCGGAGCTCCCGTAGTCGCGGGAACAGTGGTGGTTCCCTGGGTATGTTAGGGTGGTTGGGGAGGAGGGGAGGGGAAGGGGGGACCTTGAGAGTTGGTGCCGCTGTCCTTGTAGGAGTAAGATTGGCCGCGGTTGTTGGTAGGCATGATTGTTGGGGAGAGAAGGGGAGACGGGGAAAGGGGGGGGGGTTTATATCATGGAGTCATGAAAGAGGGGTAATGACTCTTTCTGCAGCCTGCATGCGTACGACAACAAATGTGGTGTTTTTGTTGTGACCGGTGAGGGGTTTTGGAAGGTGCGCTCTGGTGATTGGGAGGGTTTATCCGCGAAGGTTTCCGTGATTGGGGATGGTTGGTGTGGTTGGGGATAGTGGGGTGTGTATCGATGCCTGAAGTATCGATGCCTGAAGGAACCAGCATTAGCCCCGCTGGATATATTGGCTTGTTGCTGCTGCCGATGTTCTCTGTCTTTCTATCCTCCCGTGGAAATGAAAGCTACCTGCGCTCTCCTTATCTGGAATGATTGGGCATAAGCTGGGCGAGTTTGCGGCGTAGGATTTCTTCCTAGTGAGGTTGGGGGGTGGGGATGAAGGGTGGGTAGATGGAAGGATCTCCCCCGCGTAACCGGCTAGCCAGAGGGGGAGGGGAAACGGCTGCTGTCATACTCTAGATAGAGCGAATACAGTATGATTAAAACAAAACAAAGCCGGGGGGAGGGGTTATGTGAGGAATGGCCAGATGAGAACCGGTATTGAAGAATTCAGGACAACCAAGAATTTCAGCTACGAACAGACTAAGAATAGGTAAACGAATGAACGGCGATAAGGGATGGGAGAGCTGGGCCAGGCATATATGGGTACTATCAGTAGTATCTTTTCCTTATGTGGCTTCTTGGGATATTTACAGCTGTGGGATCGAGGGGAACGCTGCGTGGAAGTTAGGTTTGAGACTGGAACGAACTCATAATAGGTAGATGAAATACAGATGCCAGTACTTCGGTACGCAACATCTAATACAGTAACAGCAGTAAACCTTCCATTCCATCCCAAGCCGTGTAAACCACTAAGTAAGACCAATAAAACAAACCAAGAAAAACAAACCAAGAAACATCACATTAGCAGCCGGCCCATTCACGACTACGATGACATTACAGCGCAACGAGCCCCCACCATCCCAACTTCACACAACCCCCATCGCCTCTAACCCCATCTTCGCCGTAAACCCCGTAACCTAACGATAAAACTCAGGCCTCCTAGTATTAACCCCATACTCACCGACCGCACTCCCAAGATCCTCCATAGTCAACACAGTCCTCCCCGCCGTCCCACCGCTCCCACCACCGCCCCCAAACCCAGGCCTCGCACTAGGCCTCAACGCCCCACCACCACCCGTGACCGCGCCCGCCGCCGTCGCCGCCGTCGCACCCACCCCCGGCGCCCCCCCCGCATTACTAGAGTTCTGTCTGATCCTCGAGTACTGATACGCGTCGGCCGCAATATCGGCAATAAACTTCTGGGTCGCGAGCGCCAGCAGTCTCTTCAGGCGGACATCGGAGGTCTGCAGGCCCGAGAGCGAGAGGTAGTAGTCCGTGACCGCGTCGGGGATCTTGGCGATGTTAGCGGGTGGAGGGGGAAGGGGGGGGGGGGGGGGGGGGGGGGGGGGGGGGGGGTGGGGTACGATGGGCGCGTATTCCTCCATAATTTCGAGGAACTGTCGGAGGTTGCGGTCCTTTCGCGTGGGCACGGAGACGGGTGCGATGGTGGCGGTTGCGGCGGCGGTTGCGGGCGGGGCTGGCGCGGGAAGAGCGGCGGCGGCGTCGTCGGTGGAGGTTGGGCCTGGGGAGGCGGCGGGGCGCGGCGTCGCGTGGATTCCGTTCATTTCTGTGTCCTCGTCGTTGGCGGGCTCGGCCTTGATGCGCGGGTTGGAGGGAGAGGTCATGTTGTACCAGCAATGTATAAAGGACAGGGGGTAGCTGTGGTTGTCGCCAATGTGAGCGTGTAGTTCTTCCAGAGCTGTGTGTTTAGACGCACAAAAATTAGATGCGCATAATTATGCTTGCTTGGGCAGAAATGGAATGCCAATACCCTAATCCAGCAATAAATTTCCCAAAACAGTTATTAGTCGCCCATTAATGGCTCGGCATTACTGGAAGGTTTAGGCCGTGCCACGTGTTTCGAGATGAGCGAGTGGCATCACGTGCGAAAAGATACATACCTATGTACACAAGTACGTACCCTATAGGGGTTCGATAAAACTCAAAACCCTTATAAAACTGAAGTTTGTGTATATGGCTTATGAAAGCTTAGTGAATGATTCTGTATGGCACGAGATGCTTCTCTAAGAATGGTAGCCAGATCTTAGTTTATAAGGCTCAGCACTTTATCGTACCCACTATAAGGTACGTACTTAGGATTGCCTGGCAAGACTGCACACTGTTTACCTGTCAGTGGATCCCTCAGTTGTCTTTCTAGTGTGCGGAGGTCTTCACCCCCATTTTATTACTGTACCGATCACTATGGTTCGGACGCTGTCCGGTGCTGACAGCAAATATTACTTTGGACAACCAAATGCTGGCAGCTTTGGAAGGGCCGGTCACTCTGGTGCTGATTATGAAAATGCGAGTATTTGGGGGTCGATGGGCGATGGTGCTCAGACCGTTTGGGCCGGAATGTGGTGGAATACTTCAAGTTGAAAATTCCACTTTTCTAAGTGTACAAAACCAACTTGTCACACTGACTTATAAATTGCAAGTTGGATGCTAACAACTTTTGCAATAAAACTGACGCTGCCCGAGACAAAAAATCCACCGCCGACTGACTGCTGACGTCCGAACCATAGTGATCGGTACAGTACAAGTTTTCAGCCCGGCATACTAGCTAGCCAATCAACGTCAGCCCATTAACCAGCCAAACATAGTCCAAATAAACGTACAATGCAAAAACCAGAAAGAAATCAGTCATGTCGGGGTAGCAACATCCTGAGCACGGGTGATATCCCATGAATCACTCTTATCTTTCAATCAGATAACTTTAGCCGTCACAATCCCCCCGAAGCACCCTAGCACCACCACACACACAAAATCCCAGGCGAAATCCGCACCGCAACACTTGCAACACCGCAACATCCAAACTTCGTACGTCCCCCCGCCCCCGACGGAACCCCAACTAACCCGCCTCCAGCCTCAACAGTCGAGATATCCAATATCTTTTCGTCCTCTCTACACCAATGTCTTACAACAAGCCAGAGAAGGGCGAGTTCGGGGAAGGGCCCAAGATCCACCGTATCCGGATCACCCTGACTTCTCGCAAAGTCGGCGCTCTCGAGAAGGGTCCGTCTTCCCCCCCCCCCTCACCACCACCCCGACAACCCCGCGCTGACAGATGATGCGTAGTCACCACGGACCTGATCGACCGCGCCAAGAACAAGAACCTCCGCGTCAAGGGACCCGTCCGCCTCCCCACCAAGGTCCTCAAGGTCACCACCCGCAAGACCCCCTGTGGTGAGGGTTCCAAGACCTGGGACTGCTTCGAGATGAGAATCCACAAGCGTCTCATCGAGTACGTACCCCCCCGCGCTTGCAAGGAGTGGGAAGGCAGTGAGCTGATGGGAGTAGCCTTAATGCCCCCACCGAGATCGTTAAGCAGATCATTATCAACATCGAGGCTGGTGTTGAGGTCGAGGTCACCATTGCTGCTTAAGTGTGTGCGTGGGAATGGGTGAAGGATCTCGGAGTGATGGGTTAGCGCGCGCATGTGCTGGATAGAAAAAATATATTCGCACATACAGTATCCGAGTGAGATATGATGTAGTGCTGTGTATAGCCCTATTCGGTGATAAGGTAGAGTATCTCAAATTCAACGACATCTAGGCTCGCCTCGGAGCTACTATCTCAAAAATACTCGGAATCTATCCAGCGGGGTTCCCAACACCACCTCTTACTCCCAGATCGACTCGAACCAGGGAGATCTTCAGCTTTTCCCAAGCTGACAGTAATCCACAGCACACACCTTTCCTTAAGAAGCCCATATAAAGTGATACTCTCGTGCACCTCCGTCATAATGACCTGTAACTACCTGGCGTTACACTTTCAATCAACTTCGCTTGATGTACACCCTGTCCACTATATACAGTAGATACATACGTTATCATCCATCAACAACCCAAATGCGCCTTCATGTTCATGTGTAACAAAATGTGAAAACCGTGACCTCTATATGCGGGGAAGGAATCAAACAAATGCAACCCAATACCCTATAACTAACCAAAGATGTATGGCCCGACAGAACCCACTCGCAAGACGGAGAAGGAAAAAGCAAACAAGGGTAATCTGGTAAAGACCATAGGAGAATAAAAACGTCGATGACACCCAATCCCGGCAACCGGGGAGACGGTCTGCTCGAAGCACAACCAACCACACAGATCCCTTTAGAACTTGGAAGCACTTCAGACTACATATTTGCCTATCTAGGCAACAAAAAAGCAACTCTTGATTGGTGCCCTAAGTAACAGGTTAGGGTTAATACGGCTCGGAAGGTTTGTTGCATCACCGCATACCCCAATCGTCCCTGAAGAAGTCGGACACCATTGGATCCGGTCCGCCGAAATATTGTCCTTCTAGTTCATTTGTCCCAGTGCTATTTATGCGCTGATCCCGAGACTGTTCACCCTGCCCTAGCCCACTGTCACCCATCACTGGCTGTTGTCCCTGTAGTAGATACGGCGGCAGAGGTCCAAGAATGTTTCCTTCTAGATTCCCGAAAGGATTGCTGCCGGGCATGGTTTGGGAAATCGGGGCGTTTAATTGATTGCTCTGCCTAGACTTATACTGCTGCGCCGCTGGATCCATAATCGGATAACCAAACAAATCTGGTGACGAGAACATCATTGCGTTTAAATCTGGTAATCCGCTACTGGAGAGATTTGGCTCAAATATTGCCCGTTGATGCTGCTGAGACGGTGTTTCTTGCTTTTTTGAACTAAAATCTGCACTCTGAGACAATTCATAAGAACTTTTTCGGTTGGCGGAATTGGGGGTTGGTGTGAATTTGCTACCAAAAAGGTGCGGGGAAGAGGATAGGCGTCGGGAACCTTCCATGGGGGATACCGGCGAAGCTTTCGCGCGATACGCTGGGGATTGGGCCACCGATCTGCTGGGGGAGATCGTACCTGGGGAATTCTGACTGGTGGGAATGGGCGACTGGCCCTCTTCATCCCCAGGCTGTAACTGTGACGTGGCTCTCGCCCGCTTCTTTTGAGGGGCAGCCGGTACTGTGATGGAATTGAGTCTTTCAGTAATCTTCTCAAATGGTGACTAGGGATCCGTTAGCATTCATTGATCCAGAAGTCAAAAAAAGGGGGAGAGGGTCGCTGACCTCTAACGCAATTATACAACGCCTCGCAGCAAGGCTCTTTTCTTTTATACTGTTGAGACAGGCTCTTCCTGCTTTGGCGTCGGCCAGAATCGCCATCGAAGTTGCGTCTGGTGATTTGACCATAACGTAATATATCAATGTGATGATTGAAAAGAAAGTTGTGTAAATAGTGAACCAATATGCTCCATTCAAGAGACCTTTTTCTCGCATTGCATCGGCCGTATGTACGATTTTCCTAGCCACGTTCACGCAAGCCGATGCGATTGTATACGGGCTTTCGTCGCCGTCTTTGGCCTTGTGGTATGAAATATAGTGGACGAACGGACGGTAGAGCATCATCTGCACATGCAAATGAGACATCCTGAGAAGGTATCGGCATCTATGGACGTCAGCTGGTGTGCATTATCGCCGTTTGAACGACGGTTGTGTACTTGAGAAAATCTCTGAGAGTATCATCTGATCCGGGCTTGAGAATCGTGGGTAGAGATTCCCACCACTTCTGTAGGTCCACCTCAATCTCATGTAGCTTTGCGTAGCTAACACTGTATCCCCCACTTCTGCCAGAAACGCTTGCCTCCACCCCTTTTAATGGGTAGATGTACTTAACAGTCTTGGCCATTATCATCAAAAGCTTTGTATGTGCATTTGCAGCGGCCATTGTCGAGGTGGTACCCTCAGCCTGGGGAGTTATCGAATCTTTTGTTATATTTTCGTCGTCTACTTCCACTGGCATTTCCTGATCGATATCTTCGGGTGCGATTCCCTGGGGCAGACCCAATATTGCACCGACGTACGTGCCCATCTTCCAACATGTCCAGAATATCCGCTTTCTTATTTCTCTTTCTATACAATTAAACTTTGCCTCGGGGATTGCTCTGTGTAGGCCCATACGTATGGAGGCAGACATAGCGATTCCAACGTAAGAGTAACAAGTCGACATCCTGGTGGAAGATTGGAGGTATATCGTCATCAAGAGAACAGCTTGAAGTGAATAAATATCGCGGATATCAGTCATCTCTATCATTCGACGGCCGGCATTGAAGTATTTCATTCTAAGGAATTCAGCGGGATGCTCGCCGTAATCATTGAGGGCCTCTTACGCTTCACTGGCAGTGTTTTCAACCGCAATTTGACCTTCGTCAACAAAGAGACAGCCAACTCCCAGGGACAAGTAAAACAGTGGCAGAAATGAATGCTCCTCATCGTCGTAGTCTTCCGCTTTCAGATCGTACAAGCGGTCCGCCATGGACATAAAAGACGGCCTGTGGATGAATCGCATCAAGACGCAGGCTTTATCCAGGCATGTTTCTACTAGTAATGTTGCAGTCCCTCTCGGTGGCAGTAGTGTTACATCGGGAAGATTCTCATTCTGTGGTGAGTGAGAGGTTGATGCTGGCGAACCCTGTGATGACCAGGAAACCGGCCACGAGGCCGAACCCATCTTCATATCGCCCAAAAAGCCGCCAAACTGATTGTTGAGATGTGTAAGAAACGTCAAGCCTGAAGAATGGCCGTGGAAGTCAATGTGTCCAGTCTCATCAACATCCAAACGACCGGTCGCTTCAACCATTGAATCCAGCAATGAATCCTTGTCCGTCTTTGTCCTATCTGACGAGTGGCCACTTGCCTCGGAACAAGGGGTCTTCGCGACATGCGCTGCAGCGGCCTGGAGCTTCGAAGGGTCAAACTCAGGGTGATTGAGGTCTAGATCTGGAAGGAAAGCCTTGAGTAATGCTTCTGTACGTTGCAACCTAATCTCGAGTGCTTCAATATACTGCGGCGCAGGGTTTCGACGCCGGTTAGAGGGCTGGTCATACGTGCATTCTACGCAGAAACCCGTTGATCAGCACTGAAGAATCCACCGCGCCCAAAGGGAGTAAATACACACGGACCATAACTATAAACTGTACAGTGAGTACACGGTTGTTTCCCATCGCACTTGATCTTTTTCCGACGGCATTCATCACAAGCCCGAGTGACTCTTCTTCGTTTCTGAATGGGCAGAGTACTCTTTGTCGCCACAGAGGAAGTATTACTGCTACCCGCGACAGATGCCGGCGCAGTGGGTAAGGGAGGAGACATATGTTGATGCCAGGTAGCAGAGTTGACCATCTCGTCGAACGACGTCGGAGAAGAATGTGTTGATCCTAAGTGAAAGGTATCCCCGGTAAATGGTTGCGCATTTATTCGGTCGTCCGAAACGTTCATATATGGGTGGTTCATCCCGAAAAACGAATATATGATCAGCCGGAGATGGACACTTTAATGCGAAGACGCGACGAGTGTCGTTCCCGTAGGCGGACAATCGTCGTCGGGGAATGTGGGGCTCTATTATGATTCCGGACGTGCTTAAAAAGCTTGTATTCCAGGTCTTGTTGGCAGACTTATGTCCGCGTCTTTGGGGGCGTGGGGTGTGTCTCTCCACCCCCGATTCACAATGAATGAATCGAGGTTCCAGATGGTGCCTGGGATGATCAATGACGACGACTGCGATTGATTGGACGTGGTCCGAATAAGACTTTTCTGTCGACAGATGCAGGAGGGAACGCTGGGATTCTCACAGAACAATGATGAGACAAAACGAAACGAAACAGAACAGCTGGCGAGTCGTGAAGAGGTTGAGGGAGGAGCGGATAGTTGAATAGCGAACCGAGGAGAGTACAAGGCGGGATTCTTGGTCCTGAATGCTGCACCAAATGAATGGCTTGCATCCGGAGGCTTTTGGACTTCACCGACCCACAGCTTAGTACTCTAAGTATGAGAGAAAGAAGCAGCGGCCACAGGTTGATACCTTTCCCGAAATGGGATATTCTTCCCGCGCTATCTCCGAGCTAATATGGATTATTCAGCTCAAGAAATCATAGCAAAATTTCCTCAAAATGCAACGACCACGACGACGACTATAGCCTTCCTTCGAAGAAGCAGCTCGACTAAGAAGCTCCTCATCTATCTATTTAGGTTCGACAACTGCCGACTTTCGATGGCACCTTGCTCAAGATGAGCCATGCAGGTGAACACCTAACTCCACACACCTGGGACCGCACAGAAACCCCCAGAGATCTCACACACTTACAAACGCCACACGCGCTTTCTAACACCTTATACCGCTGCACTGATTGACACACCATCTCGCTCTTTAAAAAGCTTGTTGTGACCGCCGCAAGGCAGGGAATTTACACCCGCCCAATCAGATCAAACACTATTGATCCGTTTGAACGACTCGGACTTGTTGTGTGAAAGTACTTAGCTCTCAACCCGACTAGGTGCGCTGCATCCTGCAAGAAAGATATGGTGTGCAGCAGCAGCATGGTCATGGCACAAGAAATGAGAGGAACACCTGGGAGTGTTGTAAAGTTAGATCATCAGGTGCCTTATTAGGTTGTTGATGTAAGCCCGTCTCAGTTTACTTGAAGTTGATAGATGATGAGAAAGTAGAGAAGGTCTCCTCACACCCTCTTCTAACGTAGTTGTTGGACTTCGCTGGTGGGGGACGCGTGAGAGCGGAGCAGCATTTCGGAGGAACCCGAACACAGCCTTCGGGCCAACGTTGACCCTACGTACCACTGCTGAATGCCAAAATCAAACGATTCGTTCGAGTATTTGCAACAAGATGCCACAAGAATTGGCAATTTAAACCCCTCAGTCTTATCCACACGGAGACAAGAGCGGTATGACAGTGACCGAGATGCAAATTTTCTTATTGGAGAACAAAGAAGACAACTCTCCCGATTCCCCCGCCGTATCCCCCGCCGTAACAACTTCGTACCACTGTTCAATCCCCCAAAAAATTGTAACCACTTAGTAGGCTGCGTCATCTTGCAGCGACTGTATCTTGAAATCAGCTTGTGATTGCAGAGATTATGCATGCATAAAAAAGCAACAAGTGAAACGAGGAGGTGGCGGTACAAATACAAAATTTGTGCTCTTTCACATCAACCCGTCGGAATCTATCCGCAACCAAGCTTTTCCCACGCTATCTTGGCGATTCAGGGGGGTTTTGGGTCAATTGTTCGGCGCCCACATAGCGATGGGTATCAATGAAGGACAGATGCACGATGGGGAAGCGCCAGAGCACCCCCCCCTCTTCAGCTTGTCGACAGGGAACGCCCATATTGGGCCAACAAGCTGCGCCTCATGACGCGGCCCTTTTTACTTTCTGCAGTCAAAAGCAGTCAGGGATCCAAACAAGCCTTTTGGCGAACATTCGTATCGACAAGAAAAGCAATTTTGGTGGAACGGCGTCGGAATGGACTTGCTCGACTTGGGCAACATCGCAGTTGAGCGCACGCCTAAATTTGACCAACCATGAGCGAAATATGTGTCTGGATACTGCCTGAGTTTGTGGGGTGCGTGCGTGCGTGGTTGCTGCCGCCGACATTCGTAGACAGATAGATGTCCCGTGCTATCACAGTGCAGCCGCCACATATGCACCAACCATTTGAAATGCGGGTGGCTTCTGCAGTCATATCAAGTATCCCCGTCTGTATAACACACGCCTGGTGTTCTCTAACTCCAATGCGTCCCCAGGAATCAAAACGATTTTCCGCGGTTTCCGCACAAACATATCATAGAGTACCTTAAATCCTGCATGCGATCTATAACCAGAATGCCGGAAGCTTGTTTTGGCTGGGACTTTAGCGAATTGGTATTTTGGTCGAGATAGATTCCTCCTCTGAAGCTTGTTTTGTATGCAACGAGTTTATTCTTCAGTCTTCCAGACACTCAGACAGATGTAGTGAGATGTTCATAGGGGCTGTAAAAAATATGGGTTCACAAGGTGCTATGCAACGACTTGACCATATCAAACAGCCCACGTGTGCACAAACCAGGCCTCTGTAATTATCCAGAACTTTTCTATACAAGGCCAACATTCTAGAGCCCAATATCCAAAGAAATTGAGATAATAAAACACTGATCCAGGATCTAAGCGGCCTCCGCCATAAACTGGTAGAATCAGGGATTACAAGGATACAGATAGATGCAGCTCTTCCCTGACTGCCGCCCCGGCTTCAATATCGATGGGTACTGGCGCCCTGCATATGAAGATATCGATGAGGCTCGTCCGATATCGTGCGTTCGCTCCCGCTGGTACGTAACGTGTTGATCATCATCAGCTCACGGAAGTTTCGTTATTCCGTAGCAGTCCGTCACGGAAGGCGAAATCAGTAATGTTTAACCCCATATCCCATAAAAACTTTGTATTGGATCAAGCTAAAACAATCCCGATATTGCTTTCCATGTGTCAGTATGTAGAGTTACGATGCGGATCCCCCACCTGCATTTAGTTCCCCAAGCGCAAAATCGTTGCTGCGCTCGGAGAAAGCCTCGGTACTCATAACTCCGAGACCCACGTCTTATTATCTAATAGCTGTCGGTTTATTTGTCTAGGCCTGTTCTATTTAATCCAAGCCTGTCCGATGATATCGATATACGCCCCCGAATCTCAAGATGTCGCCTCAAATTCGTCTGAACACAAGCCCGAGCGCACGTAGGATCATACATACGTAGTCGGAGTGCCCTAAATTATATTGCCCACCTACATGGAATCGGCGCTTCAGACTAATATGAACTAAGGCGCAGTAATTTATTTTTGGACTCGAGAGTGAATACTGGAATCAGCACCTGGGTGGCTAACTTAGCGACTTGCTTGATTCGGGGGTTATACGCTGGTTCGGGTGAGCTTTTAGTCACTTGATTCCATATCCTAATTCCGAGAAAATCCAGTATCCGCAAGTAATTCACATTCATAATAAATGTTTGATCCCCATGAGTGTCACTGTTATGAGTAATGGCGAGTACAATGAGCGAGAGCATAATTGCACCGACGGGAATTCATACAAAATCAAGTTTTTTTTTTCAGCGGAATGGAGCTCGGGTTCCGCAACCGAGTGAGACTAAATGATCCAAACTCTTCTCGCCCAGTTTCTCGACGCAGCTTCATTCCTTGCACTAGTATTATGTACCAAATATGCACGTAGGCTAGTTAAGTCAGGGCTGTAGTACTAGTATCCGAACACGAGACCGAAAGTAAGACCGTTGCCGTGCCCACTTTTGAGTACCAGCAAGTGATGATTGTGGAGCGAACTGCTGGACATTTCCTCTTGGTTCCCCCGCCTCATTTCAAGTTCGCTCTCAAGTAAGCCGCTCGCCCCATAGCATGCGTGCCCACTGCCGTGCTCTGTCTCTCTTTTTAGGACATGCAGAAGGCACATTTCCCCCCTCATTATCACCACTGTTTCCGTTGAACTGACCGGACCGATTATTAGAACCCTTTGCATATTCAGGGTCCAAGCTTTCCAATGGACAGGAACAGATGTCTAGCATAGCTAGGGGGCATGGTGCTACATATCTATAAGCACTCAGTGTTGAAAACACTAAGGCTCGAAACGTGTAGTGCTTATTCTTTTTCCTCTCTTTGTGACTTGCCCGCAGTATCGGGAACAGGTCAAGTCGACAAGAGGATATCCAAAGGAATTCGCCCACAAGCATCACTCGCTGACACCCAAAACTAGTTAAGCCAGTCTTACTCTCACACCTGTATCTGGATAGCCCTGATTTCGGGTATAAACAGCGTGGTCAGCTGTGGTGGTACTCCGAGATGGAGTTCAATTAGCTAATTAAATCAATAAATCAATACATCAAGTGCTGTACTCTAGCTTACCTATGCTTGATCATTTGTACCTGCGCGTATTTGGTACATTATAGAGTACTAGCGGAGGGGACAGCCGAACTTTCGATCCAGTCATATCTATCGTCCCTTCCGGGGGCTAATCGTAGAGCTCCTACATAGATCTCGTAGTAGTCATGCACCGCCGGTTTTGGCAGTTGTGAGTTTCTTTTTCTTTTTGTTTCTCTTATCCTTGGGACACTACCCATGCTACTTTGGATTGTAATTGACAGATATGAAAGGGACCTACGAAGCGTTGATTGCTTGTTTAGGTTGTGGTGTTTTGATATAGCGAGTGAGAACACCATGATCATCCTCACAACACCGCCGTCCTCGGCGGATTCTTCAACAACTTTACCAGCGTTCAGAGTGTCATTGGATCTCTTAACGTCATAACCCGGCAAAAGCGAAGAAGCCGACTGGAAATACCTAGCTGGCCAACTCCAGTGCCGTAGCCAATTGGAATTGGAGTACACACCGTGCTTGATCGCGGCCTAATGCATAGAACCCCAGAGCGCACCCCCAACATGTTATGCGTGGACAGCGGGAAGACCATGATGATGACGATGGGGTATCGATATGGTGCATGCACTCTTAAACTTACAATGAGAGGTGGGGGCAGTTTAAGACATTATAATACACTTTAGTTGATTTGTCGTGCGAACCGGTATCTACCGTATTGGGCTGTTGGGACTATTCCTGGACAGCCTGGAGAGTCTCTGGGCCGTTATGAGACACTCTTTGGGATTTTGAACTTTTGTTCCACCTTAACAGCTGTCTTATATAAATCCCCCTTTTACTAACAGTACAACTCGGAAGATGTGGGGCAGCAAGACGGGCCCATCCGGAAGTATCAGGTTCCCAACAGCAACTATCGAGGTTTGATTTGGTTCTGCAAGAATGCCCAAAGTTCAGAGTGAATGGCTAACAGCAGTGGGACCCCCAAGCTGCCCGCGCACTGGCTGTGTAGCTGGCGCTCGGTTGCGTTCAAGCCGATGGCAGATGCGGAATAACTCCATGCTCCCCTCCTGCCGAAATGCTGCTTCAGCACCTGAGTGGTTTCAAACCAACTGCAGCGTTAGTACATACTAAGCCCCCGGGCATGCGGGTGCAGTTGGCGAACTCGTCACCCGTCGATGCGAGTATTCAGCTAAACAACGATATGCCAACCACAAGGCGTAGACCGGTAGATCTCTTTTAGTATGGTGCGGTAACCAGATTGAAGGGGGCAGTGACCTGGAATTTTTATTGGTCAAAGAGGTGGAGGTAGTGACCCCGTCACTATGACGCGCAGGATACCAACGGGCCCGCAAGTGTACTTAGTGTGTGTGTTTAGGTAACGAGGGTAGGCGAAGATACCCTCCTTCGGCTAGGAGAACGATAATAACGATGCCTAGGGAGTAACTTTAATAACTCCGAGACCCATCTGGAGGTTTCATGCATTGCGGGAGTGGCACAGTTTGGGTTAATCCGACAGCTGAAAGATTGCGAAACCCTGGTGGTTACAAACTTTATTGGAAGATTATGAATATTCTGTACTACAAATGATCTGGGGTCTATTATGCTACCCTCCTTTCAATATATAACACTGAGGCTTCATTGTCCTAGATTATAGAATCTTAAATTATAGAGTCCTAGAGCAAAGTAAGCGGGGGATGTCTACTTAGGAAATATCTAGCCCGTAACTGGGAAAGACATTGCCTGGAGGTGATGGAGTATGAATTTATAGGTTTAACCAATGAAATGAGCACCATACGCTTCTCTGCACCCAGAAGCGTTTTACCAGGGCAAAAGACTTGAGGTGATAGTGCGGAGATGCGCCGAAGGAGTTGTACAGCCATTGAACAGATGGATCGAAAATGCGTAGATTTTGCCTTTCACGGTATAAACACTGCTTAACATGGGAAAGATACATCTCAGTGGCACTACCAAGGGTACTCTATTAGCTGCACTATCAGATACTATCAAGGGAACAAAATCTGGCAATTAAGAAAGGGAGATACAACTGCCTCCAGAGGTTTAACTCAGGGCCAAACCCCCCTGCTCCTGATCCCTATTTTTCGATTCATCTATTCAATAGCTGTACCTATAGATCCGCTGCAATTAATTGTCAGCCCGAAGTACTAGGAGGATGCACGATGGAGTAGAGAGGTCCGGTCTACAATGATTTCTTCGCGTCTAAGAAAAAGTAGACTTGCATAGACATGGGCTACCTTCTCCTTTAACCACTTAACTTTAAGAATAGCGAATCTAAAGTAGAGATAGAAAAACGACCCCCTTGTCAGTTTTGAGTACGGAAGAGTACAAAAGAGTAGATACGCGGATACGTGGGTACAAAAGGTAGAGAGCAGGGTAGAACCATTCATGCTCTACTCCCCTCTAGATCCATTCCCTAGTATTAGATAGCGGTTATTACTGTATTGCTATCAGATTGACGGTTATGGTCTGCCCCTGGGCAAGATTACTCCTTTGCCAATTGCAAGAGAATGTCCGAGACCAGCTTTGCAGGCAGGATGCGCTAGCGACCAAGATTTTGTTATCTACCAGGCAAGTGAGAAGGATTCACCACCCATTACTACCGACCTCTTTAACCCCTTGATATCTTGGCCCACCGTTGATACCACATTCCCTTGGTTCCGCTATACTTTATCGCTCGCTCCTTTTCGCCGTTTTGCTTGAATACACGTGGAACGGGTGAAGTCTTTAGTGAGAATCCGTTGCGCCAAAATGAACTGGTACGGAATGACTTGTTCCAACACTACATGGGATAACTGAGCTAGAGTATCTGTGGCATGCTGGGGTGAGTTCGCGGTCTCTTTTTCAGCTTTTACCTTCATAAAATGTCCTTGACCGAATCTTGTTTTGGGGTATAGGTGAGAAGACATCTATGCGATTCTCATGGTAGCCTCCCTTCCAAGTATTACTCTTGCCCGGTGGGATGGTACCCCATCCACCAACCACGATTTTTGGTTGCTAGTTAGAGTGTCTTTAGTACAAAGTTATGCTCTTAGTCAATGGGACGACCTCTTTGCTAGAGGTAAATCTTTCTCGGTAGGGTAGAATGGCCACAAGAGCACGAGATGGTATGGCTTGATGATCTAGCTGTCCTATGGGCGGGGCATTCTGAGGTAGCAAGCCACACTAGGTAAACCAGCACTACAACTTCCTCTGAGAACTGTGGGCGGGATATTTATGCAACAGGATGTCCGGACAAAATAAGAATTGTGAACACTGCGTCCATAGTGATGATGTCCATGAGCCGAGCTGACTCGGGCCTTTGCGAGCCTGAATATCTATGAGCTGGGCAGAGAGAGGGGCTCTCGATGTTCATCTCCCCAATAACCACTACATTCCTCTACGCTTCCTGCTCTAGGCATTCAGTAGCGCCTTGTCAGTCCAAAACAGCTAACTTAGAGAACTGAACTTCGACGGACGGGGCTTGAAGCTGAGAGCAGTGAACGAGCTGGCAAGGATGAAACTGGAAATACTGCAGAACGGGCTGTACTAGGAGAAGACACGGATATAAGAGATTCTGATGACGATGACTATTAGAGTAACACGCATGCGTAGTAGCTTTAGTACATCGAATTTACTGCATCATATAACTGTCACTCGTACTGAATTCAAGGTTCGAGCCGAAGCGTTTCCGGTCAACTTTGATTTGAAAGCCATCTCGCCCAGGTCAACTCTGATCTTGCCAAGTCAAATTCGTCGGAATCTACACTCGATCCCAAAGACTGAAGTGGGTGGTTGGTTGGGTGAGGCATGCTTGGGTAAGCGTGCTCAACAATTAACTTGAAAAGAATTGCTATCGTGGAGGTTCCTTCTTCTCCTATCCCACCACCGCTCAGGGTCCATTTTACAAGTCAGATAAACTTCGCTTTGCTTCTCCCCACGCTACCTGTAAGAGATATCACACTCGCAACAGCTTTGCATCATTTAATCAGGTTCTAGATCCTACACAATACTCACTACAACTCCTACTACGCATACTATCCCAGGCTTCCATAGTGCTGCGAGTCCTTCTACTGGCGTGCGCCCAGATTCGTAGCCAGATCCTCGCCTCCATGAATCCTTAGTTCCTGTGGTACAGCGGTTCATCGATCAAATATCTCCACGCATATAGAGTCTCTATAGCGGTATGAGCTCTTATAGTTCAAGCACAAACTAATGAGGCAAGAGGACAAAAAAGGAGATTGACCGAGGCCACTTCAGCTGGGTCAATTCTTGCTATTTCAGTTACCGGTACTCGGTACTGGTGATGGAACGGGGGAGGGAATAAAGCGGTAAGAAGGCTAAAAGTTCCGCTACTTTGATAGTTCCTAAGACTATAACGTAGTAGATTAGGAAAACCAGAAGCGTGTATTTTCTCCTAGTGTATCTAGTACCCGTTCTGGGCTTCGGTCAAGCAGACGTAGGGAACCCTTATAACTGGAATAGAAATGTACGCATCTGACTCGGCGAGGTCAGAGTTGACGTAGGGGAGATGACCGTCAAAGTTAATCGTCTAGAAACACTTCGGGTTCGAGCCTATGGACCGAGACGTAGATTTATTACAATCCTCCTCGAGCCTCCGCCTAGACTCAGTTCGAGCCAGCTCATGGATACCACTAATCTATAGAGCCGAGGTTTTCGTACGGCTGTACCGGCGCAGAGAGGGGAGAAATTATCTTGGGTACATCACATCTCCAACTCAACTCTATCTCAGCTGCTATTTCAATTCTCCCTGTCACTCTGTCACTCTATGAGTTTAGGTGTGGTGGCAAGTATCATCCTAGATCAGTAATCGTAATAGTAAAAGTGAGTAGAGTGGTAGCGGAGTGTATCATGAAGCTGAATTGGAATTACTAACGGCGGTGACGGCCTTCTTTTACTGAAAGTACACAGTGCCTTCTCCTGCCAGACAGAGCAGCATGATATTACAAGACCTCGAATTGGGGAAACCTATTCCTAGCATTCGGACAACGTCCGATTCGAAACCTCAGAGCTGACGAGATGACCTCGCATTCTGCATATAATATCGTTTAGAACCGTAGCCACGCTTTATTCTGGTCCTCCCCCTGCGCCGTCACCAGTACCCCATATTTGTATCTAAGAGGGACTTATCATCATATTTCCTACGTCGAATTTCGTAAGCCCAATCTCGTGCATAGCATCCAACATCTCATTCGCTTTTCACTGATCCATGCCACCATGTCTAAATTTGGATGAGGGAGCATACCCACCCCCGTCCCCTAGCAAGAAAAAATGACATCCTCTCACAGATAGACCACAGCTGCACCATCACATTCACAGGTTTCATACTCCCACAACTAATCTCTGAATCCCGTTGACATCATGTCCGAATTGACTGGGGTATATATATAACATTGCCTCTCACCCACTTTCCAAAGTCCCAACAGCCACGTCCCATAGATCCGACGCTCCTCCGGGCCATCTGTGCTGGCATCCTTCTAAGACTTTTTGCCGCGCTGACGCGCGGGTGGATCTTTTAGAGAGAACATACGATTGCACCAAGTTCTAGTGCACATATAGAAGATAATGACACTGAATATCGAAACAACCTCTCAATACATTCAACACAAATGCGGAAGCCTGTCGCTAGCCTATGAAGCTGTTTGAATGAATGACTAAGTTGCTCTCTGGTAGAATCTACTGGTTGTGCTGTTATTGCTGAAGAAGCAATCGTAGATGACACGCTGAGTTGATTCCTACTACCATATCTTCACCAGGCACATGCACACCCAACGCCAAAACATGTTATGTACAAAATCGCATTAAGATACATTACACAATGGCAATAATCCTTGTGCATTGTAAAGATATACCTAGGCCTCTCGCGCTTCAGCGTGGCAAAAAGTCTTGGAAGGATGTCAGGACGGATGGTCCAGAGGGGCGTCGCATAGATCTGGGATATAAATGGGTGATATCCAATGACCGAAACAAGCGCATATTACCGTATAGATGCGTGGGGACCGGCTAGATATGATGAAGTAGGCCAAGAGAGTGGATAGTGAGGCCCACTTCTGTAAGTCATCACTCTCCAACAATTCAGTGTTGGGATTCCGAGCGGGTCCCGTACCGCAAGACCGCATGTCCTAGTTGTCCCATCAATAGCGGATGAACATAGCAAGTTCTTACAGTAACCGGGATCAATAGCGCATCGCATAGCTGATCGTTATGGATAGCTCATGTCATCCCGAGACGAGAATTTGGGCCCTAGAACCGACCATGATTACAGGGACTTCCGACATAAGACGTTGAAGCTGCATTACCGCCGCTGTCATCATTGTGGTAACACAGTTCCTATATCTAAGCTCCTACCCTTCAAACTATCCCCTAATGCTTGACTTTCTTAGATTTGTTGCACTTCCCATTGGAATGCCGATCATAGGATTTGGCCAATCAAAACGGCTCAGCCTGACATTGATCGACCAATGAACTTTCAGGGCTGAAAACTGCAATAAATCTAAGATAATCCGGCATGTAGGGGATAGCAGCGGGGAGAAGTATTGTTCGCGTTATGTGAGCTCAGAATCATAGTGATCCACAATGAGTAATGAACAATATTATAGAACCATTCCCACCCTATTCCGGGTACTGAGAAGACAGAGGGATGAAGGAAGCAATTCGATAGGTACTATAGGATTTGATTGAAGTATCTAACTGCAGAAATCATGGTCGTCAATGCAATACCTCATTGCATGGAGAAAAAAGGCGAGAAAAAGGCCCTTACGCCGCATGCACTAAACTCCTAAACTCCAAATGATTTCCCGCTCCTGGCTTTCAGATAACCAGGCCCTTCGAAACAATAACGCCGGATTTACACCATGACAACCCAGCCCCTTTTAGTTTACTGGGTTGCCCACTGCAGGAGCCTTTGAGTCACCTTTTGGGGTAGCTAACCCCACCGCCACCCATCAATAGCAAGTGACCATCTGGAGCCCAAGACACAGGAATCTAAGAACTGAAAACGATTTCACATCGACTGCCGCACAGGCTTATTCTGTAGCTTTATAATCGCACTCGTCTTCCGCATTACTCAAAATGGGTGATGGAAGGTCGAAGGGCGCTGATTGGCGGCACTTATCCTGATCCGGAATGTGGAGGGGTTGAATGACCGGACGTGGGAGAGGAATAGATAAGTCCGCCGGGGGAGTGGGATATGATTCTGGCTGGTGTTGTGGCAACGATGCCGGTGGAGGGGGCGGGAGTTGCGGAGGGGGCGGAGGCGGAGGGGGCGGTGGTGGTATCCGTCGCATCGTTAGGGACTGCTGAGTAACCCCAATATATGCCTGTCCCTCGATCGTGTGACAGAGTCTAAGAGCATTTGAATGTGTCTTCCATACTGCAGTTTTCCCACCGGTTTCGTTCTCAACAATTTTCAGCTGGACTGGTCGATGTTGTGTGTTGGAGGGTGCCCATACCCGCTTTCGTTTGGTCGTTAGCATCGGCTGAATAGTCGTCTGCAGCCCCACATAATTCCTTTCGATATGTTCTGAATCCACCTGCGGGTCTAGGGGGCCTCCTATCTTCCGACCTCCGCTGATTTCAAAAATCCCTTCATCCAGCCGGAATTCTTCCCTAATACGGAATTTTGACTTCTTGCCCTCCTCCACCCTGTACGGGATTTGCCAGATGTTCCTTTTCTCGTCTAATGCTGGCGCAAACAGCTGCTTGATCTTTGTAGTAGTCGTAGTCAAAACTTCCAAAACGCCAGCAGCAAGCTCGAAATTGCCATCGGTAGAGACTACTTGCGGCCCATCTCCGTACCCCCGGGGAACAAAACAATGCGCCAAATCGCAGTAGCCACTCCCCGGATCAATCGCACTCAAAATATTGGGATTGACGACCCATTGCACTAAGTCCATATTCCTCCAGAACCGGGCCCGCCATGTATCTCTGATATGACCCGGAACATATCTGTTGGGCCAACTTTGTAAGAAACTTTCGTAGGCACTGCTTAGTTCGTACTTTGTTGTCGAATGAAGGCTAATATATGCGGCCTTGATACCAAAGTCGATGCAGATTATTGAGCCTTTTATCTCGGGTATTGCCGACGATGCATCGAAGATGGATGACGGTAGGGGGATCGGTGGTGATAGGGTGATGTATGAGGTTGGAGTAGATAGTAGAGTCGCAAGTTTCGAGTAGTGGTCGAGGCCCGAGTCGGTTTTCGAGGGAAAGAGTTCGAGGATATAAGACGGCGGCGGGTAGACGGGGACGAGGATGATCTGCTCATCCATGTCGGCCGTCTGGTGGTTGTAGATAGATGGTTGGTGAAGTGATTTTTGCGGGTGAAATGACGTTGGAAGGAGATGCCGAGATGTGATGAGTGGTGATGCGGGTTCAGCGCTTCTGGATGCAGTGAAATTCTAGCCCTTGCCTCCTTTGTGGGAATACCGAGTACTTCTGCCGAGTCGGATGCTAATTAGATTGTGATAGGGAAGAAGAATAGGAATAAAATTGAGAAGTAAAAGACTGTAACCCCGAACACGATGATGGCGAAACCATTTTGTTCGTCATGTATCGGTTCCAGGAGAAGGTGTCAACGGAGTTGGTGGGCTTCGGTAGCGCACCACCGTTGCGGCATGGGCTGGAAGGGCTGGATGGAAGGAGACTTCTTAGCTGAGCGTGGAGAATGTGCCTGGGCAGTAAGTAAGGGGTTCTCTGTCCCCGTTTGGGATCAATCTCTTAGGAGCGATGGGAGAGGAGAAAAAGCTTATTCAAAGGTGAAGTGGGGATGAGAGCTCTCCTTTGTTTCGAGTCAGACAGATGGAGCGATGCTCTCCCTTGATCCTCAACCTGCTCACTCAGCCTGCATAACCGATCGCTGGACTGGCTTATTTCTTCAAGTTTCTTAGTTTCTTGGGAGTAAGTTACTCTGCCGCCGGCACTTCTTTTCAAGTATTTTTGGTTGCTCCAGGCCTTAGTCGTAGCACTACTGGAGTCCCGGTACCGGGTATGCTTCCGGCGATTTGGAACTCTCCGCGACCTTCGAAACCAGGAACTGCGGCTAACGCAGAATGGAAGGGTCTGCCATCACTCGCGCTTCCAGATCAGGTGAATATCCGCCTTTAATTCTTCAATTATCGCGGACAGTGAGTTTATGCATAAAATGGCAGTCTACTGGTACTCGCTATAGAGTACAGAAGAGTCATAGCTGTTAGCCAAGATAAAATAACCGCCACCGCAATTCATCTCAGAAATCGCCACTTGTGAGCACTCGCACTGCCGTTGACCAAGGAGTCACATTGAATCTTGACAGAAATCCTAATGCACGGCTCCTCCACTCATCTGGCCTCCATCAACTGTACTATTTAACCCCTGCAAATGTACAGCCAAACCCCTGCCTTCTCGGTATTCTGTGAACCTTCTCTGCATCTTCTGGGGTACCTATGCACTGCAGCATCACCCGTTCGATTAGAGTTGAAACTAGAATATTCTCCAGCCAGCGCGCACCATATATTTTTAATTTGAGCCTTGAAGATTTCGATGCACTACAGTATTATGTACAGTAGCAAAAAAGCCCGTGTTATTTGTCCCGTATATATGCTGCACATGGAAGATTTCAATGCAAATGCTTGAGTACCCAAACTGCTGAAAATTACTCTCAAATCTAAGTTCTTACGGTAATCATTTATATACAGCATTCATACAAAATTTAAGTCTCCAAGAAAAGGCAGGATCTAAGTTGCCATAGGATTATGAGATTCGCAAGGCCCGTGTTCTGTTTGCTAGTCAATATTGCTGTTCAGAGACCTAGTCAGTAAAACAGAAGGGATTCTTGGTCAAACAGATCTGATAGTCAATCCTTTCGTCCCTCGCTTCTTCGGCCTCCAGGTGATGTTCTGGGTGTAGTATGCTCCTTCCTTTAGGCTTGCCCTAGCAGGATTTTGTGACCCAAATTGACACCACCTGAAATACATACAACCAAATACCCATCCAACTCAATCTCTTCATCTATAAGTACATACTACGTATATATCAATACCAATTAATACATACTATGCATGCGTAATCTCATAGAGGTAGATAGCCAAATCAAAACGAGGAGCATGGGAGGAGGGGAAGTGGAAAGTGAGTAGAGTTACATCCAAACCAATCGCAAAAATCTACAGAAATAAGTAGAAAACAACTGTTCCAAAAAACCAAAACCAAAAACCATAATATACCAATTACACCTGACCACCAGCTAACCGGACCTATTTTCCCTATTCATCCCAGCCTTTCCTTTCCTTTTCATCTTCCTTTTATTCCCAGCCCCCGGCCCCCAGCCCCATGTAGATAAAAAAACCCTAATGAAATACACTATACAGAAGCCTCCCCTCCTAAAAAGGCTCATAAAGCACATAAAAGGGGAAACCGCCCATCAACAATCCATCCCAGATACTTTTAACACCACCCATTCTTCTTTTATACGCCAAACATAAGAGAAACAGAACATGTAACAAAAACCAAAGAAACGGGTAAGAGATACATCGGGTACGGACCTTCCCGCCTACCATTCTAGAGTTTTAATAGTAGATCGGTTTACTTCCTTGATGAAGCACCGCGCCTTTTGGGGTTGGTCTTTCCGGCAGTCCTCTTAGGCTTAGGCTCAGCACCCTCGATGTACTTCAACAACTCATCGATGCTCCGGCTGTCCATACCGCCCATTCCTGAAGCAGAGGTGGTGGACTCGGCAACACGGCCATTAGATACTGACCCTTGACCGACCTGTGGTTGGGGTTTTGTCGACATGGTTACACGGGGATTCAACAGCCTCCTGCGGGCAGCAGTCTCCTTGGCCTGTTTAGCCAGAGCAACTGCATTCTGCGTTAGCTGCTCAAGCCAGTTCTCGGCTTCTTTCGTGTTGCGATCGTTCGGTCCTAGCTCGGCGAGGAATGTATTATATGCGTCGCGCATGCGATTGACGGAACCCTTGGAATCGTTATCCAGGGCAAGAGCCTGGGCAAGCTGGAACGAAAGGGTTGCAGCATTTGCAGAGTTCTTGCCAAAGATCTCCTCGCACACTGACAAGGAGGCTTCGAACCACTTCCGGGAGTCAGTGTAGTGTTTCAAAGCCTGAAGCATTACGGCAGTGTTGTTCATGGTAGTGACGGAGTCGGGGTGCCCATCACCATAGATGATCCTCCAGAAGCCGAATGCGTGCTTGATATATGCCAAAGCAGCCTTGGTGTCACCGTTGGCATGCTCAAATAGACCCAGGTTTAGGTAGTTGAGGATGGTCTCGGTGGAGTCAACGCCAAGTGTTCGCTCCGACACAATGACGGCCTTACGGGCCAGCTCCACAGCAGCCGCCTTCTCATCAAGCTGATAGTAGAGCATCGAAAGGGTATTGTAGACTCGAGCAACCTCGGGGTGAAGAACACCGTAGATCTGCTCGTGCAATGATAATGACTCGAGAAGGAGTTCCTGGCCCAAGTCCTTTTGGTCTTGAATGATGGAGATACGGCCAGCCTCGAGTGCCTCCTCGGCCAACTGACTCTTGGACGACGAATCCTTGACAATCGGGACTACATTCATAATATCTGCGGGAGAGAATGTCTGTGAAGGACCCACGAGGACAGGGCTCGACGCTCCACTTGCGGTGGCAGATCCTTTCTTCTTGTGCTTGCCTTTACCATTGCCATTGGTCGCAGGGATAGGAGTGTCTCCGTTGACCTTGGCAGCATCAAGTTTCGCTGGACCAAATTCGTAATCCTTGATGGAAAGTTGAAGACCAAGCTTCAAAGCAATCTCACGGAGAATCTGAAGGTGCTTGATTCTACCCTCCCAACCCTCTTCGAGCTCAAAGCGGAAACGCTTCTTAACTTCCTTCTGGATTTGTGTACGAAGACTTTCAATTGTCAAGTTCTCGAAACTGAAATCAGAGTCGTGATAAAGAGTCCAAAGGCTCTCATCCTTCACCACTCTGGGGCTAGGGTTGTGAGCAGAGCCAAGCAGACAGTTCAGGAAGTGCGAGATGGCGTAGGAAACTAATGGGGCGGGAAGACCACGCAGAAGAACATTGAGAATGTGCTTGGCAGCTCTGGAAACCATCTCCTGGACGGCTAAAGTCTTGATAGATGCAAGCTTGGTGCCATGTTCAGTTGCCAAAGCTGTAAGCGATCCAAGGTAGCGGATGTTGATACCACGCTTGTGCATAAGACGAGTAAGGGAGTGACCATCCATAGGAGAGCCAACATCACCTTCCTTAAGATCCTCGATCTGTGAAGAGTTAGTGGCACAATCGACATAGGTTTAAAAGGATGCCAACTAACCAAGCCAGGAATGCACTTTTCGACCAAGAAAACGCATGCATCACGAACATCCTTCTCGTCAGCTTCCCACTGGGCCTTCTCCTCATCGGTTTGTGGGATCTGGCCGCTGCACACATCTGGGTTCAGGGCAAAATCAAACCCGCCAATGTCGATGCGATCATCTTGGGGCACCTCTTTCTTATCTCCATCCTTCTCCCCCTCCTTCTCTGCGGTCTGTTGTGAATTAAATTAGCACTTCCCCGGGCCTCATCACGAGGTGACAACCTACATCTTCTTTGCTCCCGTCTTCCTGTTCAGCCTTTTCCTTCTCAACCTTCTCCCTGGCCTCCTTTCTTGTTGCCATCTCCTTGCTGACGTATTCTCTCATCTTCAACTTCCAGAAAGAATCTACAAGCTCCTGCCTAAGCACGGCCATCTTGTGGGGGTATCCAGTCTCGTCCTCGATGCCTTTCCAGTGCTTTTCGATGAAGTCTACATCTAAAGGCGTAATTCTATACAAGTCAAGGACGTATTTCCGTCCGTCAGTTCCCAACAATCCTTTAGTCTCAACCGAAGCGACAAGGTTGTGTTTCTTCCCGTCCTTATCCCACACCGAATGCGACTTTACGCGCATTGCTTTACTCATCTTGTCAAACAGAGGCACAAACTCCTCATTAGTAGCGACGACGTCCTTGCCCTCAACTCCACCATAATCAATCTGGCTCTGACCCTCATCTCGTTGCCGGAAGATGCCGGGAACAATGCTTTGAGCAACCAGACGGCGTCCAAGGTAGTCTATGACGACGGTTCCCGGAGTCTGGAGTCCAGGGATATCGAGGGTGTTGACAGCTTTAACACCCATAACATCTTTTCCGGTGGCTACACGAGCTGCCTCATCTCCACCCTCGCTTGTGAAGGTGCCTACTCCATCGGCGCCGTGGGAGAAGAAAATGTTGTTGTACACATAGATCTGGGCATCCCGACCCTCAGTAGGGTTCAAGGGAGCAATCTCGCCCTTTGCAATCAAAACGGCGCCACGAACAGCAGCCTCAGTGTAGTCCGCAAAAAGCTTAGAAAGCAATCGCTCGCGGAATACCCGCTCCTGGACGGTCTCCCTGGGCAATTCCCGGGTGGATTGAAACTCCTCGTTAAAGTCACGGAGAGAATCAACCCCCTCAGCACCAGCAAGCAGATATTGCTCTTGGGGCCGCGCGAGGTCGAATGTGTGTGCCTTGTGCTGAGCATCGGGTCTAGGAACCAACCAAGGTGCTGCCGGAATAGCATTGGTAGGTCCAAATGTGATCAATGGGTCCTTGGTAGAGTTGTATTCTTGCAAGGCCTGAAACTCCTTCTCGAACGATGGGCTGATCATGCCCAGTAAAGTAACGAGAGAATGCGCAGAAAGGGCTGCGGATTTTGGTGTAGGGTCGAACTTGTTGCTGCTTGATTTGTTGACGTAAAACCCAGAAACGTGCGAAGTGATGTGAACAGTCTCTCCCTCCAAAGTGGCAACCTGGATATACAGTAAATGGCCCTTCTGTCGAAGGTAGTAAGGGGGTGGGTTCCATGGCGATAGGCAAAGACCTCTCACGCACTTTGGAGCGGATATGTTGGATGTGGGAGGAAGGAACTGGTCTAATGATGCGGGGGCGTTGAAGTCGTAGTTACTTAATGGGTGAGGAGTCTTCTCGCTAGAGACATCTACTCCGTCAAACAACGCCACCCCGGCAGAGATCCCACCGGCAGTGTCTAGGCGAGCAGACGCAGCGCCAACCAACTCTCGTGTTCGAAGAAGGTGTATTCTGGCTTCCTTCTCGGTATATGGGTCCTCAACGAGAACCAGCTCGGAGTCGGGCGCAATGCCTGGTACCTCCGATAGTTCGACGTAGTCGTTGATTCGAGTGCCATTGTGTTCCAGATGAAAGCAAGAGTACTGGTAGGTGCCAGGCAGTTCGATTACAGACTGCCGGATATCTTGCACCTGCTCTTGCGCTGACACCTACAGAATTTCAACATGTCAGCACCGCGCTTGTCACCAGCCCCACGGAGGAAGACAATCCGTACCATAATCTGAATCTGGTGGGGAGGGTTCGGTAGTTTGACGGTCAATTGGAAGACTAAAACGATGATATCATCAGTCAGCTAGATGCCCCTCTACCCCGCAATCTGAAGTCCTCGAATCTAACTCACGATCCTGAACTGGAGCCTCCGCCGCAGTCTCATTGTTCTGGTTCGCCTGAGAAACCTGGACCGGGGTCTCTATAAATTCAATCACAGTCCAAGCAAATCAGTCATCCGTTTCAAACATGCCCCACTCTCCGACGTGCAACGGTCGGACAGGCAGACAGAGAGACAAGCTGTCGTCTTAGGTGCCCAATTGACGAGGCAACAACTTACCAGCATTAGGAGCATCCTGTTTGTCGGCCATGATGACTTCAAGCGAAACTATTCCGGCTTTGAGTAGGAAGTAGCGTTTTCTTAACCGGGGTCGGAGACAATCCTCGGGGCCGATTTGATGAGAAAAGAAAACAAGGAAGGGTACAAGAGAGTGTTATATGACTGTAAGGCTTGTGAAATAAACAGAAGATGGTGGTGGTGGAGGAGAAATGTCGAGGAAGTCGACACACAGTTCGGTAGAGTGACGGCAGGAAAAAACTTTTGGTTCGGCGCTTCTTTCCGGCTCTTTGATTGCTGGACGCACAGTGACACCACCACAACCCACACAGCAAAAGAACAAAATCGGCGTTCGATGATTCCCGAGCTAACCGAGAAACAAAATTCTCGCTAAACAAATTCCCCAGGTGTTCCTCCGTCCATCCGTCGCTCTCTACAACGGTACGAAATGCCCCCAAGTATATACTTTATATGGCACAAACGTTCCTAAGATCTTCAGTCGGAAAAGAAGCCGCTGATGGGCGGCCCCACATGTATCTAATAAACGCTTAGAATAGACAGCACGGCTCAATCACCAATGGGACGTACCGTGCTATATGCGCGACGTGTACAGGTTTTGTACCCAATGATAAAGTATGTCCGTTACCAGTAACTCTATTCCTCATATAAAATTCTATGAAGTAAAGGGAATAATAATGGGTTGCTGCCAGAGTTCAACAATTAAAAACAAAAAAGAACGCCTTGTAGACAGCAGACAAGATTACCAAAGCTCACGCTAGATATAACCTCTTAGCAGTGAAAGGAAAACACCATGAACGGACGTTAGTGTATAGGATTTTGGAAACAAACGCCGAGCTGCATATATGCAATTACGTCTTCTCCTTGCTCAACTTCATTTATCATCCCCTTCATCTTCCGTATCTCCATCGTCCCCGTGTATGCCCTTATGCCCTCTTAAGACATTAAAAACGACAGTTTTGTCGGGTCGTCCTTTACCGTCTTTCACTTGAAAGCTGTACTTTCCGCCATTCCACAAGTCTTTGAGTGTTACTTCCCGTGTTCTACCCAAACTCTCAATATCGCCGATTCTCTGTAGAGTCTCTTCCAGGTAGTCACTGAAACCCTCCTGGTTGCAAATCTCTCGGAATGCATTCATCATCGGGACACTATCTGCTCGAACCTTAGCTTTCGAATCGATAGTGAAAATGTTGTCGTGGTCGTATTGCTGGATAAAGTCCGCACGAGTCATGATCTTTCTGGCTTTGTAGAGTGGCAATTCTGGCAATCTATGCCCAATCTCTGGATCATAGTCCTCCATATCTGACTTCTTGCCCAGATCGACAAGTGCCTTTACCAATAGCATCGCCGAGGATGCAAACTTTTGTTGGTCCATGACGTCGTCATCCATTTCCTCTCCGAGAATCCAGCATTTGTTCTAAGGTATTATTAGCCTAGGATATTGCTCGGAGACTTCTCTCGAGAACCAGAATGTGATCTCACTCGCCTCGTTGCCTACCGAGCAACAAAGTAAAGAAGAAACTGGTTCACGAGAGTACCTAACGACCGGATTGACGAACCAATAGCCATGTCTTCTCGGCTTCATAGATTTCATCGCATTTCTCTATCATGTTCTTCTCCTTGGCAACCTTGGTTAGGAATGCCAACCTGCCCCCCACTTTATCGTATACAGTATGGAAATCCTCCTCGTCCTTGGGGCTCTTAGGGAACCCTCGGCTCCTGAGGGCTCTTAACGCATTAATGGCTTTCGGCTTGGTCAGATCACGAACAGATATCAGCTCCATTCTGGAGCCATATTGCTTCATCCGTTCATAGACCCTGTTGTACACTTCAGCTCATGCCACCCACAATCAAAGACCGCCTGCAACACAACAGTTGACCTCGGGCTATTATTTCCCATACAAAATGGCAGGTAAACATTGAGGCCCTGTCCCCTGTATAGGCGAGCCCCAAGTTCGACCAATGCTACAGGCGGCCTCTTTGGGTTAATATCATACCAGTAATCATCGCTATTGAACACTATCGTGACCAACCCTGCGGCTGCCCATCCCTCAGCGCGCTGCTGAAGCAGTTCTAGCAAGTCCTTGCCCACATCATCGTCATGTACCATGTGCATTCCGTTGATAATCATCACCAGTGGTTTTCCAGTCTTCTTCCTTCGTACCAACGCAACCTTCTCCAGTTTGTTGAAGGCTCTTTCGATGTCTAATAACGCAGTCGTTTCCCGGGGCCCCCGAATGGAAAAGAGCGACCCAATATAGTCTTCGTGGAACTCGAAATCAAGCGCCTTCCCCAATCTTAGTCGGAATATCTCTGGGTCGGCATGAGCTTCCATCATTGAGCACCTTTCGCCTCCAGTCCTATGCATGGCGCTGCAAAACGTGCGTGTCAGCTCGGCTCTATTACACCCGGATCCAGGAGGCCTTACGCTAACAACATCGACGTTTTGCCAGTACCCTAAGCAAGTGTCAGATACAGCTGTAATCGCGAATTACTTGCATTAAAGTACTAGGATTGACCTTCTCCCCAATAAGTAGGTAATAATGACCCTGCTCTTCTCCTTTTATAATCCTATCAATCTTGTCCTGTTGTTCCAACTGGATCCTGATAAGAGCATGAGTAATCAGCCAACATACTCGCAGCGTAAAGGAGCGGGGTCGTGTGCGCGGCCAATTCCTTCGAGACTGGGGGCATGTCTCTTGGAGAATACATGAACTAGTACATGGAGCGGGTGGGACAAGTACGGTACAAAGCACATAGAACAGTTACCCTCCGCCGCCGCCGCCGAATGATTAGAAGATTCGTACCACGGCTCCTGAGGATCGTCGTGACTCGCACTTGCAAGGTTTAGCGCAGGGTCGCCTTCGTTGAAGGCATTGTCAATCTTGTTGAGAACGAGGTGTTTGTAGTATTTATGGTATCCATATCCCGCGAATCTACATTCCATTAATACTCAATGCCTCAATTCCTTGCAAGTATCCTGCTGAATGCCATGTACATGGTACGTACCCGAGAATCGAAAGCGAGGCGGCCGTGGTAGCAGCGGATTCGAACATTTTCCAAGCCGTTCCTGAATGCCCACCATGAGTACCATTGCTTCCGCCACCACCTTTTTCTCCCCCTGCCGGTCCCTCTTTACCTGTTGCCTCCTCTCTGGCATTACTTCTGCGTTCCTTCTCTGAGCCGAGGTGTTGTGTACTTGGCTGGGGTTGGACGTCATTGGCGGGACCAAACTGGTAATCGTTTGCGCCTCCGGCCGCAGGCCCGCCTGTTTGCCCGGATTGCCATCGTAGCTGAAGAGTGTAAATGGTTGGTTTTCGGATGGGAATGGCCAAGCATTGAGTGCGCAAACTCGAACAGCCGGCGATGAGGTGACAACGTGTAGGTGATGGTGTGGTCAGGGGTTGAAGCCGAACGAAAGCGCGAGGTGCTGCCATTGGGATACCGAGAAGTGAATGAGAGTAATGGGAGATTGTGGGTCCGGCGTCGATTTGAGTCGAGTCGGGACTCAAGAGAGAGTCGTAGAACCAGAAGAGAAATGAGCTAGGCAGGAACTAACGAGGCACTTGACGTCGCCTTCAAGAGCAGATGAAAATCAATCAACCGCTTAACCCTGGACCTCAGTCGCAGAAGAGGAGAAGAATAATATGAATGCGTTCTCAAGAGAATAGTCGAGTCGAAGTCGTATGGTGAACTTTTCTCTCCATGCTTGTTTTGATTTGATGCAGCGCCTGTGCGCAAGGGAGCGCACCCCGAAAGTCCAGATCGCAGTTGGCTTGAAAACATCGTGAACTAGCGGAGCCCAACAGAAGGAAGATACATCATCGCAACTTCCGTTAGAGAGTTCTGTACTTCCGCAGATTCTCCGAGTCTTGATCTGGAGCTGGTGCGCATAGACTATTTAACGCGAAATGCTGCTGCGATCACCCACGTGCTCTGTGGTCTTGGCACTCTCGCATTGACGTAACTGATGTTGCTGGTATCTGTTGATGACACTCACCTTTTTTCCTTTCTTCACCTTCCAACCTCCAACCTCCAACCTACGATCTCCAACTTCCAATTTTTAATACACAGACACAAAGTTCTCAATACACAACCCATTTTAATATCTACATGCGCCATGGAGCCACTACCCTCACGGTCTGCCAGCAACGGGTTCGCCCGCCACAAAGAAGACACTGAACTTGAAACCCTCAGAATACATCCCAACAGCACCACACTCTCGACAGTAGAATGCATCATCGCCGGCATCTACCCTGCAACTCTCGTTCTTGCTTCTACCTTCTACCTCCTCTCCCCGTCTCCCGCCACCAAAGAATCCTACTTCTCGCAAAAAAGCAATCTCTTTAACGTAATATTCGTCAAATACGGGTGGTTCTGGACCACTCTTGTCTTTTTAATCCATCTCTCACGTCTCCGGATATCTTCGAAGCCCAAAGCCGCCTTACGTTGGTGCCTGGCCACCGCATGGTGGATCCTCGTCACGCAGTGGTTTTTGGGGCCGCCACTTATGGACCGTGCGTTTTTGGTGACCGGTGGGACATGTGAGATGCTTGATGCAGCAGGTCCGGACGCGATGGGAATGAGTACGGGGAAGTTGTTAATTACTTCCGCAGCCTGTAAACTTCAGGGAGGGCGGTGGAGAGGAGGGCATGATTTGAGTGGTCACGTGTTTTTGTTGACGCATGCTAGCTTGTTTTTGTGGAGCGAACTGCTACCGTTTTTGAAAGCGGGTATTTGGGGCTGGGTGAGTAGCGCGGTTGTTGCAATTTTGGGCATGTGGTGGTGGATGCTGCTTATGACCGGCATTTACTTCCACACTTGGACTGAGAAGGTGAGTTATTGGGCTGGCTTGGGTGTCCGGAAGGCGCGCTAACGGTGCCATTAGGCTACCGGTTTGATAGTTGCTACGATGCAGTGGGTGTTTCTCTATGGGTGGGCTCTGAAGGCTCTTCCGGGGGTTCGGGTTGCATTGGGCGTTCCTGGTGTTTAAACCGATGTACGCCAAATTTTTGTTCTTTTGTCTTTCTCCCAGCTCATGTATTATCATCTTATACCGGCTTTCTGGCCATGTACAGTTACAGAAGTATATTATTCACAGCAGTGGTAATCCCACCAAAATACCCAACGCCGATCTGGATCGTCAGAACTTGTCAAAACTTTTATTTCTTGTTGCCCTCCAGCACATCCTTCAAAGAAAACTGGGCACTTCCTCTCTCCAAAGGTTTTGGCTGATTCTCTGCTTTTTTCCACCCAATCTGTCCAACTTATTAGCCACTTTCCCACGCCCTCCCTGGGTGTAACCTCACCATATAAATAACCCTAAAAGTTGCTGGTAAACTATCATCTATATTTCCATGCAACTGTCTATATACCCCCTCTGCAGCCATCAGCACATCCCTTGAGATTTGCCCCTGCTTCCTCCCAAGTACCGCATTCCCCTCTCCCATAGCCTGCAAATCCATCATCAATGCGAACGAGTCCGGAAAATCAATAACCACGTCATCGACATCAATCGTAAGCAGGGAAAACCCCGCCTTATCCAGCAATCCACCCATGTCCCTTGTATCCGCTAGCGGGCTGACTCTGGGGCTTACACCCCCGTGTCGCTCCTGTTCCGCAAGCTGTAGCGACGTCCGCAGCTCATACAAAGTGTCTCCGCCGAACATTGCTGCCACCAAAGGAGCATCGGGTTTTAGAACACGATTGACCTCCCGTAGTGCTAGGGGGAGATCGTTGATCCAGTGCATTGACCCGGAGGAGACAACGGCATTGAAAGAGTTGTCGTCGAACGGGAGTGCTTCTTCGTCGAGAACCACCCGCTCAATCGCAATCTCTTTGTTCCATGGCTCCTCTTCGTCTCGGTGCAGTAGCGTAGGCGAGTACTCCCCCGCCACCAGCGTCTCAATGCGGTCAGAAACGCGTTCCGTCATCCCCTCGTCTGCACCTTGTCGCGGCTTGACAAGAGCTTTTGCGATGTGCCCAGGACCGGCGCCGAGATCGAGAACGCGCGGATATTTCCGGTTGATTAACTCTAGGCATGTTAGCGAGACGATTTGTCGAGCGTGGGCGCAGTGGGGTGGACAAGAAGGCGCTCGACGAGGTCGTTGGCGATGTGATCTTTGAGGTAGTCGGTGGTCCGGGAGAGAGGGGAGCGGGCGGCACGTTCGCGCTGCAGGAGCTTGGTGTGGCGGTTGAAGACTTGGAAGCCGGGAGTATGTGGGCCTGAGGAGGTGGTGGCATATCGACGGACGGACAGAAGGGGTTTTAGACGGGGAGGCATGGTTGTGATGTCTAGCCAAAGTGCGGTGGTTGTAAGAGTGTTCGTGGAGGTTAGGTTTATAAGAAGTAGGTATTGGTAGTAGTACGTCATTTGACGGGATAAACTGCCTTTACCGTAGGAAACATCGCGTCTCCCTCTCCTTCACGCCTCGACGCGTCGCAACTACATCTCTCGAAAGTCGTCTCAAAGCAGCAACAGCTAAAGCAATAGGCATTTTTATGTATATTTCAGTGATGAACACGTGAACGTGACAGTGCTTGTGAGTCCCACATGCTCAACACCGGTGCTGCAAGCTTCACACAGAGGATACAAGTACCCAACTGTTTTTACTACTTCTGGGTGCTCAACACATGGCTGTCATAATAACAGAGGCACTTCCACAACTCTTGCTGTGAGATAACCAATTTTATGTGGAAAACAGACTTTGTTATCAGCTTGTATTCACCATTATATTTGTCACTAGGCTTAAAATGTCACAATGTTTCTCCTAACCAATGGCCATTATTGCATGGTGTTGAGGTTTCTATTGAGTTGAACCATCACAGACATAGAAGATACAGTTTTGGGGACATCCCCGACTCGGTTTGGTATATTTTACTTGCCTCCCCAGGATTTCGGTGGCTGTTGTAAGCGTGTTGTTGGCAGGTATCCACTAGTATGCCCGCTTCCGCCGCTCCCGTTCCCGTTACCGCTCTTGCCACATTCTGTGATAACCATATTAATGCCCAGCAGGAGGCTGGGCACGAAAAAAGTCATCACACAACTTGATATGGTATTGACAACCTCACCATCTAATAAAAACTCTGGACGCTAAGTGCGGTCGGATGTTAGTCTACGGATTTTCCTATAAGGTACTTCTTCGGAGTAGCAACTCGATCTTGGTGGCATATGAGCTGTGGATGCTGTAGGAGGTGGCGGGGCGGCGTACGGCGTGCGGCGGCGGCTGTCTGTACACAAAACTGCTCAAGGCAACCTCGGCCAAATTTATCCGTATTCGACGCCCAGTGATGTCAACCGTTCCCAGAGCTCTCCTTTTATTTTTCTTGGTACTGAAATTAGTCGAGACGAGCTTGCAAGGTTTGAGAGATTCCAGACTATACTCTAAAAAGACCTATGGCAGTATTGAGCAAGTTTAGGGTTTCTTACTATGCGGTCCAAATTCGGTGAATGTGATTGCCCTCGTATCCAAACGAAGGCCATTCCAAACTCATCTAGAAGCGAAACCGAAGCCCCTGATAGGAAGCTTGCCGATAGCACCATGTGCATACTTATCCAATAGTAAGCTGCAATTGACAATAAACTTTCCGTAGCGATTTTGTGTTATGATCCCAAAATATCTATGGAATGGGTTCTCACCCCCTTTAAACTCGGAGTAGTGATATCATGGTGGCAATAGTAAGCAGTGAGCTGCCGGAGCAACGTATGACCTATGACTTGAGCTGAAAGTGACAATAGTTGATCCACATCAAGCCGAAGAAGATCATTCATACGAAGAATAGTGAACACCGGGCTGCTGAGCCTAATTCGCACAGGAAGAACTCCTATTGGTGAGTTGTCAAATTGCACCACAGCTGTAATCGAGCACTCTACAATTTCACAAATGATGCTCGTGCTTTGTAACGGCGATTCTGCCTTCCAAAGCCATTGATACTTTCAAAAGAGCCTGCGGGATGGGAGGCCTGAGCGGCATCCGTCGGATGTTGGCACGTTGTGAGACATTAAAGAAAATCGTTACTGGATGAGGATGTTATGCAAATAATAGGACCTAGGTATAAAAAGCCTGTCGAACCTCTAATTTGCAAATCATCACCGTCGAACTATTCAGACAATCACGATGAAGCTTTCCCTCGTCCTTACAGCAGTTTTCGTTGCTCTCTCTTCTGCGGCCACCCTTCCGCGTGGCTTGCCTCTCACCAAGCAATACTTCAAGCTCAAAGTCGCCGATAATGCTCCCAAGGAAGTCGCCGGGAAGTATATCACTATCAGTGGAAGCTTGGGGATTTACCCCGGACGTGAGGAATTCCAAGGTTACATCAATGGAACCAGTACCAAGAAAGGCGCTATTCTCTCTGTCAAAGACAAGAAGGACAAAGTGTCTGCAAACCTCCCGCTTCCAGAGTACAGAATATTGATCTGGTTATCTAGATTTCTTCGCCCAACCCACGGCACTCCTGTGTACTACGTCCGCCTCGGAGACCCCAACGATGATGATAGGCCGGAGTTGATCTTGTGGAAGGACTTCACCGTGTCTTCTTCGGATAAGTCAAAGAAGCCGAAGTACTGGTTGGATTACAATGCGTCAAGTAATAGTGTAGGAGCTACCTCTAAGAATTGGGTTGCCTGTGGTGGGAAAGACGGATATCAACTCTATTTGTGAGTGTTACTGAGCTCAGATATCGGCATATGTGGTTACTGACTAGAGACCATTCGATTTTCGTAGTGGAAATACGGCACCGGTGACTGGGTGTACAGCGGGATTCCAGATTCAGGTAATATATGCTGTTGCTAAGTAGTTTGGCTATGCGAGAAACAATGTTGTACCAATGTGGTTGTGATCATAATGGAAATTTCAAGAGAAAATAACTCAATATCAGTTAGAGGAGAAGACTAATTAAGAATAAAATACGGAGGATTCCCACCCGACAGACCACCTGCAAGTGTTACGAATGTAAAGCAGATTATGTCTATTCTACTATCTTAGGGAGAAGCCCGGTCTTTATATACATGAAGGCTTGGAACTCCATGAAAGTCCATGGAAGCTCACGATTGCAAATACCAGTGGCGGTAGCGAATGAAAACTCGTGGATGAGTCTACGACTGTGAGTCTGCAACCTGTGAGTCAATTCGGTAATCTCAGTGTATCGGCGACTTCCTCTCAGGTCATATAGTAATAGCAAGGTTATTTGATTTATCGAGTGACACGTAATGATTACCATTCATCTTGGCAAAAGCTAGTAGTAAGGTCACAAGTCTCAAACACCTCACCCCAACCATGAACGCGCCATTGTTCCCCTCCATTCTCATTTCCTGCCCTTGCAGTGATAACGTCGGCCAGAGATCACCAACACGGTCGCGAGCATCCGATGACGACATAGACATCGAAGAAGAGGGCGAAACCTTCGATCCACGCGCTCCACGCTCTGCATTTTCATTATTCCCGCTCGAGAACCTACTCTTCTGCGAAGATTGCAATCAAGTCAGATGCCCAAGATGCGTCCAGGATGAAATTGTCTGCTATTTCTGCCCGAGCTGTCTTTTTGAAGTCCCAAGCTCGACCGTAAAATCGGAGGGGAACAGGCACGGTCCCGGAGCTATCAGCCGTCGTCGGAGGAGGAGCTAACGCAGTGGTGTTGTAATAGATGCACCCGAAATTGCTTCTCTTGTCCAATATGTTTTGCAGCGCTATCAGTTACCGCCACGGGTGAAGATCAGACTGGGCCATTTGTTCTTTTGTGCTCTCATTGCCTCTGGTCGACCCAGGATATCGGGATAGAATTCGAGAAACCGACGTCAATCACAGCACAACTAGCGGCAAAACTCAAGGCTGCAACAGTCACAGCATCATCATCATTATCTGCCCCTGAAAATTCACACTCCAGGCCACTTTCGCCGTTGAGTTCCAGCTCTGGAACATACTACAGGCCAACGAGTCCAATCCCTCCCCCAGCGTCAACGGATGAAGCAGAATTCATGCGGTTAAAGGCACACTACAGCCAACAGAATGCTATTGCAAATGCTGATGATTTCGGGGGTTCTGGTTCTCTATCGAGGTTGATGGGATTATATTCTACTGGTGCAGGGAGAATTAGAAGTTATGGATCTGGTGCATTACAAAAGTCCACACAGACGAAAAACAGATCGGAATGGCAGGAGCTCGAGCCGTGTCGGGTTGTTGGTGGGGAAGAGGAGTTAATCGAGAAGATGAAGTCTGTGGGATTTTATGGTGCTACATCGCAGACTCAGAGAATCATTCAGGCGCATAACCCAAAGCTTTTAGAAGATGTACGACCTTTGGCAGCGCTTCTTCGAACAAAGCGGTCGAAGCGCTGTCGGTCCTGTCGACATATCCTTGTAAAGCCGGAGTCGAAGGTTAGCTCAATTAGATACAGGATTAAGCTTGTCGCTGGGTACATTCTCCCAAGTTTATTACCGGGAGATATTACGCTGACAATATAATTGTAGGTCCTACATCCCCCAGCTAACGATTTCCCGCCTTGACCATAACGCCGTTAATTACTTCAACCTACAACCCTTAAGCACCCACCAATTCCTCTTAACAGTGACCAATCCCCTTTATGATCTCATTAATGTCACCCTTGCCACTCCTGAGAAAACACCCGGCAAATATCCGGCGACCGTCTACATCCTCTGCCCTGAATTTGAGGTAGGAGCTAGCACCGACGTCTGGGACGAAGCCCTTGGCCCTGAAGCAAAACCAAAAGCCAAAAGTAAGGGCAAAAAGACGGGTCTTACCGCTACTATCTGGGATAGTGGGCGCAATTGGACGACGGTAATCCTTGAGATTATTCCACCTATCCTGCCAGAAGATACAGAACTCGAAGAGGATGATTATGTTGTCAAGGTCCCAATTCTAGTTCGGTCGGTATACGAATCTGATATTGACAGAGATGACGGGATTGGAAAAGAGGTCAAAGAGAAGAAGGAGTATTCGTACTGGAGCGTTTTGGAGGTGGGCAGGATGGGGAAGAAGACTGCGGGGAAGGTGGGCTTTGAGGAGAGCGCAGGTGCCAGGCCCATGAGCTTGATGTCTACTACCAGCTCGGCGGCTTCTGATGCGGGGGCGGTGAGAGATAGGAGGTCCCTTAGGTAGCAGTGGTTGGTGACCTGGAGATTGTATGATATACTATTGTACTGTCAATTTCTTCTGGGTAATACCACTTGCTGTCCGTGATTATACCATCAATTAACACTACAAAACTAAGACATCGTCTCCCATAATTTACCGTTATTATTTAACCCTTAGATGCGAAAGAGTGACACGCGGTGGTGCGGTTGGCTGTAAGGCTACTACGACGTTCTGAAACATTCGCTTCCCTAGCGCAGGAAGGTTTGGCGGCTACTCCCATTTCTCACGAAACCAAGTTGCATTGCATGAGGACGCACACAGCACGACAGAAAGTAAACAACGCTGCGACTTCCGACATCTACGAGGATATCCGAAGGGGAACAGGCTACACACCGCATTTATCCGCACTTCTTCTTGTCTTGCACTTCTCGCATTGTGGTTCTCGATCTGGCCACTGTGCCAACTTATCTTCCCGGCGACACTGGTTTCCGGATTCCAGCTGCTGTCATTTACCTACTTAGTGTTTAGTACCCAAGTGCTCGGTAGTGTGTTGACGCGGAAATCCTAGTTTCGATATCATCGCGTCTTGCACTTGCAGCATTCAACACTCCTCCCTCGTAAATTATTCACCGCACCCTCTCAACAGCCCTCTCGACAGAATCGCCGCATATCCGAGCCAAACGTTTTGTTGTGGTTTGCCATTACCAGCGTTCCCGCATTCGATTATAAGCTTCGCTGCTGGGTTTGTTTCCCACCCGATGGAGGCTGTTTGTTGGTCAGCATCGAAATAGGCCACCAACACACCCACTCGCACACGTAAACAACAGTCCGTCAGAATCAAACAAGGCTAATACACACCCGCTCTCTGCACAGTGCAACGTATCTTGACACATCTTTCGCATGCCGATGCCGCCTTCAACACAACGTCGCCCTCGCACCCGCCGGGTGGGCTCCTCCCCACCGGATGAGCTCCCCGACTCTTCTCCGTCCCGACCTCGCGCCAAGCGACGCAAGGTATGTCGAATAGCACCCGTGCGACTACAACAAAGCGCCATTATGACGACGGACTTCAGCTAATGTTGGTTTAAGGTTGTCGATTCAATAGAAACTGGGTTATCAGCCGCCCCCCAGGACCAGGTCAATGCGGTAATTGCCACATTGGCTATGCCGGACGGCGATCAGCCCGTCCCCGCCGCGTCAAAACAATGGGCAAACGAGAAGAACTTTCAGCAGAATACCCATGGTGTCACTGCCTATGCCAAAGTCGCGGGTGCAAACTGGACTTACTATGTCAAAGACCTTAATATTCGGATCGGAAGACCACCTGATACCCGCCCCAGCACTGCGGGATCTCCAACCCCTCCCCCACTGAAGGTGGATGACTCCGTCCACATCGATTTAGGACCCAGCAAGCTGGTCTCGAGACAGCATGCAGTGATTTCATATGACACGAATGGAGAACACAACTGGCAGATCCACGTAATTGGGAGGAATGGAGTAAAGGTGGACGACGAAACGTTCAAAAAGGACACTTCGACTGTACTACGCAGCGGAAGCGTGATTGAAATCGGAGGTGTGCAAATGATGTTTGTCTTGCCCAACAAGACTCCAATAATTGCGCCGTCGGTTATGAGGCGCGCGCGCTTGCAACATTATATCGTCGATGAAGAACAGCCTCTAGTACTCACACCTACAAATGACTCTGCCTTTGAGCCGGCATCGGCAATTGCCAAACTGGCCACTTCTGGGCAGGCGCATGGTGAGTTACCGGGTGCATCGAGAACGCAGACGGATGCGCTGGAGATCAACAGCAACGCTATGGCGCCTGCTTATCAACGTGGAGTACTGCTTGAATTGACCGAAGACATGGACTATTCCCAAGATGCCATGAAAGAGGTCAAGCCACCATACAGCTATGCATTACTGATCGCACAAGCTATTCTATCCAGCGATACTGAGCAGTTGACTTTAGCATCAATATACCAGTTTATCATGGATAAATATTCTTTTTATAGACATTCTAATATGGGTTGGCAGGTGGGTACCGTCCTGTACACTTTCTCTTCCGGTAAAAGTGCAGAATCTGACAAGTACAGAATTCCATCCGTCATAACTTATCACTAAATAAAGCCTTCCGGAAAATTCCACGCCGCACTGATGAACCGGGTAAAGGCATGAAATGGGAACTCTTGCCAGAACATCGCGAAGAGTACATTAAGAAGCTCCGGAAACCTTCAAAAGATGGACGACAGCGCTCGTCACAACCTGGGTCTCCATCTTCACCAAGAGGAGCACCGAAAGTATTGCAGCCACAGCTTTCCCGCCCAATAGCTTCGCTGGACGATGTACCAGATCTTAGTATCACAAAATTACCGGGCATAGGAGGCTCGCCGCAACGTTCAGTCACCCCGCCACCCATGCCTTCCTACCGTGTGCAGCCGCTAGAAGCATACACTCCCGACCGCGGATCTAGGCTCCCTGCCCTCCGAAGCGCAGATAAAACCCTCTCCGACACACCCGTGCCTCCAAACCGCAATAACCTTGGCCCTTCCCAAGGAAACCTTGGATCCACCACTGCTAGCGGTGATCTAAGTCAATCACCCACTCAACCCTCCCCTTACGGCGACGACAACAACCCTGCCATGTCCGCCGTTACCCCGGCACCGCAACGCCAACATCCACGCCTTGCACCGCCTTCAACGGGCCAACTACCATCTAGCTATCTCCCAACCTCTAGTCCTGCACCATTTTGGAAGTATGTACAATTTGGATCTACCCCGGCAAAACCAAATGACTTCAGTCCCTTGAAGGATCTACACTCTTCGAGTCCGCCTCCTGTCATTGCAGGGCCAGAAACAGGGAGGAGAAATAGTATTAGGGAGTTGGGGAGCCCATTGAAAGATCGTAGCGGAGGTTTCCACCTTGGAGGGCCTAGGAATATGCAGCCACCTGCAGGCGTATTGGGGAACGATGGGAAGGATGATGATGACGAAGATGGAGGGTTGGGGGACTTCCCAGGGATTGATTTGACGAGGTTTGTAAATTCCACCTAGAGGGAAGGGAGGCAGTGTACTGACTTCAGAATGTCTAGGGGGTTCGAGAAGATTGGCAAGTTTCATGTCAATGGACGTTTTGCAGAGAATGATGGGTGGGTTTGATGATTACACGAGACCCACGATTTCAGCAATGAGCAAAAGATGTCTGACGAACGAGCATAATAGGTGCTAGTCAACTTTTTTGGGAATTTTTCCTTTTTTTCTATCTTCACGGAAACGGAGTTATGGCTTTTTTTGCCTTTTGGACTTTTGGACTTTGACTTTGGTTGCGGAATCTGATGGGAGTCAACGGAAAACCTATCTTATTTCTCCGCTTATTTATCATTATATTTCCTAGTTTTGAGTCTCCTTTGTTGGATGGGTTATACGTTGGATTGAGCGCCTTGCAGGCCTGTAGAATTGCATTGCGCCGGATGGGATTTTGACGGAATGGTTCTTGCGCTTACTTCTGAGTAAATACGATTGGATGTTACTTTTAGCTGAAGAGAAAACCTGATTGCGACGCTAGTATCTACCGTAGCAAGCTCCATAGTTCGAATGTCAACAATGAGAGTAGATAGTTTCGTCATAGTTTTACAGGGCGTCCATTAGCTTTGGTCGTCCGAAGTTTTGCCGTCATATAACGATTGAACTTAGTTACTCCCGCTTGCTACTACTACTCTCCCCGTCTTCTACCTTCTACTCTAGAATTTGTCTCTACCTCTGGCCCACTCTCGCGTGGGAACAACCTTCCCCCTCGGAATCCCCCCTGACGTCTGAGGGTTGATTGATGGGCTTCAATTCCATTGCCTTCTAGGAAACATCTCCAAATTCGGTATCAGGAGTCAGGAGATAAAGGTGTCATAGGAGCCCTCATCACAAATATTGCGTCACATTCCGGAGGACGTCCGAATAACCGCTCTCGCTACAGTACTGGTCATGGGGAAGCGGGATCCTTCAATCAGTGCCATCTTGTTCACATCTCCCACAAACAGGAATAATGCACTGTAGCGTCGTGTAAGTGGGAAACGCCTGAAATCCACCTACCTTCCCGGTATCCAACTCTCAACAACGAAGCAGAGCTATAGCAATCGAAAGCGAAGAATAGTTTAGTGGGGGATTTTCTGTCTTTACTTTTCTTTGTGTAGGTGTTTGCAGGCTATGTTGGGATCTATTGAGGTGTTTTCTCGTGGCCGGATATCATGTGTTTCTCACCTTTGCGACGCTATTATACATAATAATGGAACCAAATCATTTTTGCAGCGATAACTCGTGTTTGCGGAGATAAGAAAGTGAATAATACGGCTGTTCGACAACCAGCTAGATGGAAGCTAAACACCACATCAAAACAATGCCACCAGTTGCGCGGATGGACTTGTTGGATGTGGAGGTGGCTGGCAAGATTTTAGGTCGTTATTTTCTACAGTATGAGAAAAGAGGGTTTGGCTGCATGGTTTTTGCTGCGTGGGTTTTGCTGCGTGGGTTGGCTGCGTGGGTTGGCTGCGTGGGTTTGGCATGAGACTGCGTATGTCGGTCTACTTCCAAAAAGCTCTGCAACGCAGCAGGGTTCACTTGCAACTGCCGCTGGGTGGAATAGTATGGCGGCAAAAACGAGGAAATCGAAACACCTGAGGAGTTACAGTTAGGCATTGCGTAACTCCGATTCTTGTCAGCGTCGCGTATACCAATCCTCCGGGCTCTCCTCACACCACCTTCGAAGGCCTACCAGGTGCTCTACCTCTTCAACACCTTGAATCTCACATGCGTCGCAGGCGGCGGATAGGGTGCTAACTACGTCACTGCATCCATGGGCTTATTTCAGCCTCATTCAGTTGACCGGAAGGAAGTGCCTGATCTGCCGTGTCTGCGGAATCGGAGTGGTTGAGGCCAATCTATCTGGAGGATAAACCGAATTCTCGGGAGAGGTGCAGTACCGCAGAGAGTCGTTAGTTCCTACTCGAGATTGTGCCTATGTCGAGATTTGCGAGGAGGTTACTGATCTTGTTGATACCCTGCCACCCGCAAGGAAAAGGTTGATGATCTTGCTGATACCCTGTCACCTCGCGAAATCTGATTGGTGGTCTCGACTTAGGAAAGACTCTACAGCATTCGCTAAACGACCTTGCTTATTATTGTCAACCCGCTGAGATACAGCCTCCTATAGATCAACTACAGCAGTTTCTATTACGGTGGCCGGTGGTGTTGAACAATCTCACTACATGCTGCGCCCCTACCAGAGAGAATGTATGCGGCATATATCAACACAGCTTCGGAAGCACTCCCGGCATAACCATATCATGATCATACAACATACGTCCTGTGAAATCCCTGGTTTGGGCACACCAACTCGGATGCAATGCTCTGAAGCGGGAGAGCTGGGATAATAGATTAATCTTCCGTTAAGCTCCATAGGACGGTTGTTACACTGCAACGTGGGTCTTACCAGGCCATTTGCATGCGTGTTAACACTGATTAGATATTTGGGACAAAAATGACAGCTTCACCGTTATCAGGGTATTCCACAATTCACGAACTGAGCGAAATACCTTCTATCATGAGGCAGTTCTATAACGTGGTGCACTATTCACATCTCAGTTTTTCTATCTTTGTCCGCTGCGTTGGGCCTCTCGCTATCTATATGGAGGACTTCCCACGGATGGCTCGTCTCCCGGACATTCAGTGTTGTCTGTTATTGCAGTTCTAAGATGTCTGGACTCAACAGCGGAACAATTACTATTCAAGAACCTGAGAGCACCGACCCCGAGCGAATTTCTGAGGCCCATGCCCGGTGGGATAAGCTCCCAGCGCGCAAGGAAGGGGTGGAGGCAGACATTGAGGCCAACGAGTCCATATACAACGGCAACGACACTCGTGTTGGTGATTTCAGGCAGAAACAGGTTTGTCAAGCTCCAGAAATGCACTAGGTACACGGGAGTGATACTGACTGACTTGTGTTTGACAAGGAATTTTCTGGTGTCGTTCTTCTATGGTAAGGGTTTGCAGCACAATGGTTTAAAAATTTCCAACTGATTGCTTCGTAAAGGTTGGCATATCAGTCCATTGGAGTCATCTATGGCGATATCGGGACGAGTCCGCTTTATGTTTACTCTTCAACATTCCTTTCTCCGCCTTCCTACGACGACCTCTTGGGCGCATTATCTCTCATCATATGGGCCCTTACACTTATCGTCACGGTGAAATATGTGGCGATCGTTATTTGTGCCGATGATGAGGGTGAAGGGGGCAGTTTCGCGCTGTACTCACTGATCACACGTTTCGTATGTACCTCTCCATCAGTACTCCTAAGGACTTACTGATCCCGAGTCTTGTAGACAAATATCATGCAAAGAAACCCCCGAGAACCTTTAGGAGTTAAGCTCGAGCGCTACATGACGAAAGATATGAGTACTCCCAACACAAATTTCAGGAGATTGTTAGAGACAAGTGCCGTATTCCGGAATGTCGTCAAGGTTTTTGCAGTACTAGGAGTCTCTATGGTTCTTGCAGACGGCGTCTTGACCCCCGCACAGAGTATATTGGGCGCAATTCAAGGTGAGCGCATCAATCTCCGGCTATTCACAAACAGTTTCACTGAAGACATACAAAACGTAGGGTTAAAAGTCGCGGCTCCTAACATCGAAACCAAGACAATTGTTGGAATATCTTGTGGGGTCCTTGTTCTCTTATTTGCGATCCAGCCGTTTGGAACTTCGAAGATTGGTAGCAGCTTCGCACCCATTGTGATTATCTGGCTGGTCATCAATTGGGCCTTTGGTATCTATGTAAGTACTATCCACATCCTAACACATCATGAACTAACGTCGATGATATAGAACCTCGTCAAATATGATTATTCAGTCTTGAAAGCGTTCTCTCCGTACTATGCCGGACAGTATTTCGTGCGAAATGGTACCGAAGGATGGAAATCATTGGGCGGGATATTACTTGCATTCACTGGTGTTGAAGCGTTATTTGCGGATCTTGGTGCCTTCTCGGCGAAGTATGAACTTAGTCGTACCAGCTTTGCAGTAGCTAATTCAGACCAGGGCGATTCGGTTATCTTGGCTAGCATTTGCCTATCCGTGTCTGTTACTTGCATATATCGGACAAGCAGCATACATCAGCGTTAAGCCGGATGCTGTGTCAAATCCATTCTTCAATACGGTTCCCCCAGGAATGTATTGGCCCAGCCTGGTCATTTCTGTGCTGGCTGCTTTCGTCGCATCGCAGGCTATGATCACTGGAGCATTCCAATTGCTCTCGCAGACGATGCATATGAGTTACTTCCCAAACATCAAGCTCATCCACACATCTAGCAAGTTCCACGGCCAGGTTTACATTCCCATGGCCAACTACCTGATGTTTGCTGGTACAATTCTAGTAACGGTGGTATACAACAATGTGAGATCCGTTGAAGCCCACAATTTTTCCCCGGCTAACCGTGCTTCTCTCTAGACGACGAGGCTGGGCCATGCTTACGGAGTCTGCGTCGTTATGGTAACATTCATCACAACATTTCTAGTATCTGTAGTGGCAATGGTTGTCTGGCGGCTCAATATCATGATAGTACTAGGCGGTTTCTTGGTCTTTGGCACCCTGGATCTGCTCTTCCTCTCGTCTGCATTGTTGAAGTTTCCGGATGGTGCGTGGTTCACCATTCTGGTTGGCGGAGTTTTATCCTGCATCCTCCTTCTCTGGCGCTTCGGAAAGAATCAGCAGTGGGCATCAGAAGCCTCCGATATGTCTCCGACAAATCTGGTCAACGTTGGGAAAGGCGGCGAACTAAGACTCAAAGTCCCAAATGGGGACAAGGAATTATCAATGCTTAAAGGTACATTGCCCACTCTAAGTCATAAAGTAACTATCTCTGACACACCGAAAAGGACTGGGCATATTCTTCGACAAAGCAGGCTGCATGTCACCAACCGTCTACACACACTTCTTGCGTAAGTTCGAGGCGCATCATGATGTCACCATCTTCTTCAACCTACGCCACATCACGTTTCCTCATGTCGGCGAAGAGGAGCGCTACAGTATCAACCGTATCGGCGTACCCAACACCTACCGCATTGTGGCCCGGCAGGGATATATGGACAACGTTTTCACCGAAGATTTTGGCACCGTGTTACTGGAGCAGCTACGCAGCTTCTTAGAAGCCGAGATTGGGAGGGTCCCGGAAGCACCGGCATTGGTTGCAAGAGCGAAGAAGGAGCTAGAATGTCTGGAGAATGCGTACCAGAAACAGGTCGTGTATATTTTCGGGAAGGAGCAGCTACACCCAAAGAAAGAAGCCAATTGGGGAAGGAGGATGCTCCTGGGTATGTTTATATGGATGAGGGAGAATACGAGAAGTAAACCTGCAGAGTTTGGGGTACAGGTTGATAGGTTGGTCGAGGTTGGGTTTGTTAAGAAGGTTTAAAAGTGTGCTGTTTTTCTTGTGATCTCTTGAGGGAGAGACATAATGGTGGTTTACTTTTGTTAGGGTCACTTGGGGGTTTCTGGCTACCGTTTTAGTGCTGTACTATGCCGTCATTGCCTCATAATTTATCAATGTGTCATTCCATTGCATTGATTCGAGGGGAATCATGGACTGTCCGCAGCTTTTAATGTTAGCCATACCGGTTGTATTGAAGCCCCCAACACCATGGTCGAAATCTCAGTTAAGGCTATTGCAATATAGTGAGAATTGTGTGCTTTGAATTGACAATGGTTCAAAGAAAAGAGATAAAGCGAAGGGCTCGAGACATATAGAGAACTTCTGGTGCTCAGCCGTAAGCTTGCCTTTGCCATCCTTTACCACCGGATATGCAACAAATGTCCTTAATGATGACCTGTGATTCACGCACCCAGCTACGAGTGTCATCCAGAACAGAACATTTCCAAGTTTTCATGGCATAAATATGTACGCAGGTATGTACAATATGGCCAATTGTCTGAAATGGAAATCCTACTTGAGGCGACACAGTAACCACGATACGAACATGAATTCTCACTTGTTACAGTGGACGGAATTTCGTACGGGGGTCATATATTGTAATACCCTTGTAAATGACGCCTTGAAACGTTAAAATTTGCAAGATTATCCCCTTCAAGCCATGGCCCATCAATCGAGTACAAACAGAAGAAGGGAAAATTGAGGGGATCTCCCCCACCTAGCTGGTGACCCAGAGTCGGACACTGTCATACTCTAGATAAAGTGAATACAGTATGATTAAAACAAACAAAACAAAAAGCACAAACAAAAGCTGCACGAACGCTTGATATTTGGAAAGAATACTGCGACTCATGACCTCCAGCTCAGATCCCTACCCGCAGACCAAGACAAGGGCTTTCCAAAGTTTTCCTGCGGCCCCGTTACCGTGGAATTCAGCATTTCGGGGATCTTCAAGCCACGCATGCAGGCGGGTACATATTGGACACCCAGAAAACGGAATTTTTCGAACTATCACTATAGCAAACACGTAATATATGTTCTTTAATGCAGGTGTGGGAGACGCAAATGATCTTCGATCCCAGGTCCGGAAGAAATCGTGGGGAGTGAGGGAGGGAGGGGTTTCTGCCTTGATGGATGCAAGAGATCGAGTAGCGGTGCCCCCGGAGGAAGGTACATATGAAATCGTGATCGAATTCTAAGATCTTAAAGATCGATATAGCAAACGCCACACCCAGAAAACCCTCTCAGATGCGGTAATAAGAACCGCCCCCCCAAAAACGAGAGGAAAGAAAAAGAAGTTTTTTTTTTCCAGCTTGAACCTTCAACTATACGGAAAAAGAAAGTCAACATGCAGTAGACGGGACGTGTCTTGCTTGTTTCCCCAACAGCTCCCAGAACACTCACCCGCTGCGGTTATAGCCGAAATTGCAATTGCCTTCTTACCCCCGTATGAACTTTATCCGTTCAAAAACACTGTGGTTACTTAATTGCTTCAGTCGGTGGTGAGAATTCATGCTCAAGTTATTGTATCGTCTTTGGGTAAAGCTAAGTGGTAGGTGGGGTAGAACGAAATCTGCCGACAATACCCAGAACCAAAGTCAGGGGGTGACCGATTTTATGGTGGTTGGGGAGGCGGACAAGACCGAGTTAACTGAAATATTTCCTCATGATCCAGTAGCTGTAGTGTCTTAGCATCCACACTTTTTGTGGTGAGGGCTCTCCAGTAAGGCCAGGCAAGAGCAATCCAATGGCCTAAGCTGAATCTGGAAACATTAAGTGATTTGTGAGGGGGTCTGTTATTTACCCACGGTAGATAGAAGTTTCATCCTGAGCATTACTGAGTCAGATTTCCTATTCAGACGCTTCAAATTTGGGAACTGTAACCTACGACCATTGCCAATCATCAAAAACTATTGAGCAAATTTAAAACGATCTCCTGAGTATTCTGAGTAAGTTTAGCTCCCAGTAGCCAGCGAACCCAAGGTGCAGCTCATGGTGCGTTTATCGTTTCCACTCGCTATATTGGGAGTAGCTAATTAATGGTTCAGGTATCACAGACTTCAGATGAAGCTCCAATTTTTTGATAACCTATTCCAGTATTTAACTGGCTATGACTAGATTCAACGTCTTAATTCCCTCCAGGTAAAAGCTGCGCGCACCATAGCACCGCACCCGTAGGCAAAATACAGTCTCCTCTACCAGCTTGTAACCCCTAACACAAATCTCTTAGAGAAAGAAAGAAGTCAGGTACATTTGTACTATGCACCGCTGAGGCATATGGTGCTGCTGGTAAACTTCACATGTGCCTATGATAGTTTTTGCAGTGGCCTCTATTCCCACTCCCAAGCCTAACAAAACTACTTCTATTCAATTCGGGCTATTTTCTTGTTCTCCACATCCCACAACAAAAAGAAGGGCCATCTCATGGGCACTTCAAACAGACCGCTGTTTACAACCAGACGTATTCAAGATGCAACATACTTCGGTGGATTGGTGCGTGTAGCTAGCTAAACTATTGGTATCATGCTAGAAAACTGCTCCTTTAGTGGGGAACGGCGCTACGAGCTTTGGATTGAGCACAAAGATACTACACCCGAGCGAGGGCACAAAGTGGGATGATAGAGGAAGGCTATAAAAGTGATGGTAAGGGGCAGTGGGATGGGGGTTTGAGTTTCTGAAGTGGTTGCATGGGTTAGGGTTTTCCCCAAATTCTCGGACTCGCCTTTCACGCTCCTAGGGACAGTTGCTTTTGGGGTGTTACCGTGTGGCGCATGGGGTAGCACGATTGAGTTGACTGCAAAAACACTGCTGGTAGGAGTTCAATACAAGGAACTCTGCAAATGGCAACCATGACCATGCCACAGTTAAATTAGAAGAGTCGTCACGATATAGCTATCGTACATACACACATCAAAACTCCGATTGGGTATGCTCGATGAGATGAGATGTCCCACGCAGTATCCAGATCTCAGCGCTCCATCTCAGCCCCAAGATGTCATCGTGAAGTCCAGTAATGGTTGGTAGCACACTTTATCACTCGACGTAGTCCGCAGATGCACTCTGGATTCGGTAGGCCCAAACTATGCGCCTCACACGGGACGGCGAGAATGTGTACACAAAAACCGTTGGATATGTAGCGTGAACATTGTTTGGCTCTTTGCTTTCGATCGGATGGACAGACGGTGCTATCGTAGTAACTGCGGGCAGGTTGTTCGTGTGTTGCTTCTCGATGACTACCTCTACTGTAAGCCAATGCATGTAGAGATTCTCCATGTTTGGAGGCCGACAGAACCTACAAACCCGACACATGACTTCTAGAATTCCTCAACGCCATAGTTGACAGGGCAAGGCTGAAGGACAAAGTTGGGTTGTCTGGGGTGAAGTTGAACTGTCACGCTGGCGATCAAGTTGTTGAAAGAAAACATAAGACATATATAGATATAGTCTAGGCCTATAACCATAGAGAGAACCATCAGTTGCTTGCTTTCTTTGGCGGTTTAGCTGAAACGGGCAACTAGCTTCCGGTCCTTTCGATAGCCAGAGGGTTGCGCGCAAAACTAGACGATGTGATAGTACGAGCGTGGGGGAGGACGGAGATTGCTGCAGGCGATCAATTAATTTCGTAACTCGACGTTTATCAGTAGTGTTCTAATGGAAGTGGTGGCGAGCTCGAGTATTTGTGGCCGTCAGGGATGGTCAATCTAATCGATGTGACCGAAGAGAAGATGTAGTGAGCTGTGATCGATGTGATTCAAAGCGACAATGAGTGTACTTCTCCATGACAAAGTGGTGGAGAATGGAGCGATGTATGATCTTTGCCCTACGCTAGTAAGCACTATATGCAATCTGGATCGGTCCGCCTAGAGGATGGTGCAGGACTCCCGTCATCGATAGCAATTCTGACCACCGTCGTTTGATACAGCTGGCAATATAACTTCAGACAGATAGACCTGCAGAAGCCCCGCACTATGCGCCTCGTGATGGTGGTGGTGTTTCTTGTTTCCAGTGTTTCAGGTGCATGGATTCAGAAAACCGGCCGACGGTCGCTCGAGTCGAGAGTCTTGTGATGATGCACATAGATATGCTCTGAGCAGCAGTGCGTATGAGGGATCTGGGGGCTGCAGGGAGCTACTGCTGGTGGTGACATGATAATGATAATCAAAAAGGAGGAAAGAAGGAGGCAGGAAGGGACGGCGATGTTTCTCTTAGGCATCCAGACCCACAACATGCCGAACGGCTGAGCGGTTGATCTCGGCAGGCAAATGACTCTGAATCGTACCAATGCGAGAGCAGAAGCTATGCCCCCTCCCCAAAATGTTACTGGCCTCGTGGTCCGCATATATCGTTAAGAGTATGTTCCGCAGGTAGGGCACTCCAGGATCCTTCCACCCCCCAGCGCATTCCTATTGCAAATCCGGCGATACACACAGTAGTGGATTTGTTGTGATGCGAATAGTGGATACCCAAGAAACCCACATCCAGTAGACAGAGAGGGTGTCGACATGAAGATCAATGGAGGGTGGCTGGTTATATCTTGATTGGACGGGCTGAGGTAAGAAAAGGAGGGAGTGTTGTCCGCCTAGATAATCCAAGGGAAAGGACGAAAAGGATGGCAAGGAAGGTCTGTATTATCGTATCAGGTCATGAAACTTGTCAATGGACGAACTTTGGCCAATGAGACAGGTCACTCGATACCCAACGCCAGTTAATCGAGCTCGATTAATAGACGAATTGAAAGTACAGGAACTCGTGTACGTCCTATTCGGTCCTGGAGTCAATTAGCCCGCAAAACAAAGCTCAAGACATAAAATAGAACGGTCATGCCGACGGGGGTTGAACGTATGAGTGACAAACACCAGCCCATCCGGTCCGGGATTATTCAGCGTTTAGACCCAGGATAGCTGTTCCATTAGAGTATGAGCGGCCCAGAAGTTAAATTTCGACGGCAAACGCCCGGAGGTATTTCCATTGCGATTGGTACTGGGTGCGCATGTCGAGTGATCAGATATGGCACAGCCTATATGGGAAAACGTAGCCGGAATGAATAGTTACCGGTGCAAGCGTACCGCCGTAGCAATGCTTCTGTAATGTCCGAGGCGGAAGAACACACCAGCGTCGGCATACCCAGCACTTAAAAGAACGATTAAAACTGTATTTGGCCTCTGGTGTTTAGTAAAAGAAGCATGCCCAGCCTATCTGGCGCATTCGCAGCCGTCTGGGGCAAGTTCCTTTTTTCGTTTGTATTTGTGTTTGTGTTTGTTTTTGTGGCTGTTTGGTTTCCGTTTGCCAGCAGCAGAAGAACTTACCATGTCTCATCAAACGTCACTCGAAGTAACTTAGCCAAGAAAGTGCGAAGAAAGTGGGTGTGGCACGTTCCAGCTGCAGGAAAAAATGACCGAAAACCCCGCACAAGAACAGGGGTACTTATTTCTGGTAATATGTGTCCCGTCCTGGTCTTAACTCAATGATGTGGCTGTCAAAATATGGCACCTACAGCAGCACCGCGGGCCGGCACGTTGGAGAATTCGCCTGGACGCCCAGAACCAGGACCAGTCGTGGGATGCGGATGCGATGAGATCAAAGTCTGCCACAAGTTGAATTGAGTTGTTTCGATACTTGCCTAGTCGACTATATGCATCGCAAAAGGTCGGTCTGTCTTGTCTCTAGAAAAGTTGGTACTACCTGAATACTGTTTGATTAAGTAGTATCTCAAAAAGATAATAAACCTATCGGGCGCCGTTTCGGGCACGCAATGGATGGCAATAAGAAAGGCACGATGATGGATGGTGCAGACCGATCTCTGAGAGGGGCCATTGATACGCTGTACATTTTTTCGTTTCTGCACTGCGGGGTGGTAACGGATGCGGTTTCACTGGCATCTGTTTGTCGCAGCTGCCGTTGGTTGGATGGAACTGTTGGGTTTATTTTTTTGAGAGCGCGAAGGACAGCCTGCTGTGTTGCTGCTGCGCTGAGTGCAGTTCAGTGCCGTGCAGTGTTGTACTGACTGAAAACGCTACCGGGGCTTAAACATCAACCCCGCCAAGCAGCGCTGCGCTGAGTAACAAGCGAGTTTTGTGAGATTCAGTGTAGAGCAAGATTTTAGTTCTCTCGCTCTCATCTCTCCGCCTCCATCTCTTCTTCCTGCGAAGTCCTCACAACAACCACCCTCCAACAATCCTTCCCTCCAACAATCCTCTCCCTCTCCCCACTCCCGCCCACCTCTCCTCCCTCCCACCACCACCGACTTCTCCCTCTTCTTCTCCCGCCCTCTCACCCCCTCCATCTTCATCCTAACAACACCCCCTCCTCTCCTCCCACCCCGCCGCCTTTGTTCCACACCTCCCGGAACATTCTTTTGGGTGTCTCACTCGAATTCGAATTCCTCCTATCAACTAAATTTCGGTTCTCCATCTCACCTCCGGCCGCTTATCTCAACCGTCCATTCAACAGGATTGCTTCGTCTTCTCTTGGCCTTTCCGGATCCAGCTGAAGTTGCCATCACCCCTCTACAACCTTACCACTCACACCTATTTCAACGCGAGTAGTCATGTCCCACGACGCTCCTGACTCTCACGAATCTCAAGCCGTTGGCGCCGACGATAACACCGCTTTCGATACCTCATTCCAGAATCTCCAGGTCAATGACGAACATGCTGAAGACGGCGAGCACGAAGGTGCCCGCACCGAGGAAGAATATGCAGCTTCTCCTCTCACCCTCCGCGCTATAGTCTCTTCCAAAGAAGCTGGCGTCATCATTGGCAAAGCCGGCAAGAATGTTGCAGACCTCCGCGATGAAACCGGTGTCAAGGCTGGTGTTAGCAAGGTTGTTCCGGGTGTGCACGATCGAGTACTGACCGTCACTGGTGCACTCGATGGCATTGCCAGGGCGTATGCCATGGTTACCCAAACTTTATTGGATAACCCCCCCAGCACAATGACTGCTATCTCTCCTGGACAACATCGTACGTCACTGGCACTCTCCGCTTTATTCCGATGCCCAGATGTCTAACGTTGAACGTGATCCTATAGCCGTTCGCCTTCTCATCTCCCACAACCAAATGGGTACCATCATTGGTCGTTCAGGCCTCAAGATCAAACATATCCAGGATGTCTCCGGGGCCCGCATGGTTGCCCAAAAGGAACAGCTGCCTCAGTCTACCGAACGTATCGTCGAAGTCCAAGGTGATGCCAACGCCATCCGCATGGCCATCTGGGAAATCGGGAAATGCTTGATTGACGACTGGCAGAGGGGCACCGGTACTATTCTGTATGACCCTGCTGTCCGGGCTCAGGGCGGTCCTATCGGAGCCAGTAACGGTGGCAATCGTTACAGTGACAATCGTTACAGTGACAATCGTTACAGTGACAATCGTTACGGCGACAATCGCTACGGTGACAATCGTTACGGTGAACGCGGTGAGCGTAATGATCGTAATCCTAGTCGCTCTTATACCCGTACTGGAAATGGCGACGACTTCTCCGACCCAAAACGAAACGATGCCGGTCCGACTCCCCGTCTGTGCGATCACGGCTCACCTGGAACTGAGCCCCCTCACGAGGATGGCGAGGAAATACAGACCCAGTACATCTCTATTCCCGCTGATATGGTAGGCTGCATCATCGGCCGTGGAGGCGCAAAAATTCAAGAAATCCGCAGAGAATCTGGCGCCCGGATTAGCATTGCCAAGGCACCCCACGACGAAACTGGTGAGAGGATGTTTACAATCACTGGAACCAGTCAAAACAACGAGAAGGCGCTGTATATGCTTTACGAGAACTTGGAGCGTGAAAAGCAAAGGAGGCAGAACCAAACCAACAACCCCGAATAACTCTCAAGTCGTCCCTCCCCCCAATTAGTGACATCGCTGGCCTTTGAGCCTAAATATTTTTGCATTTTCTATTTGTTCCTTTTTGCTTCCTTGGGTCTTCGGCGAGGATCGGTGAGGATCAGATCTCCCATTGGTTTCTCGGGTGCTTGCTTTTGATTGTCATGTGAAACGAGAAAACGAATGTGGGGAGGGCTGACGCATAGAAGTCTTTTTGTGGACTTTGTTGATGAATTTCAAAACGGGAGTGAGGGCTGCTAGGAAGAGTTTTCTATGGGGTTTTTCACTTTTTTCCTTTTGTCTATGGGTTTTCGGGTCGACTTGTTTGGCGCAATGTGAATGTGCGTTCGTTAAGCAAAATTACTTTACTGTTCTTTTAGCTAGCGGTTCATGTACCGGAATGGGAAACTGGAAAATGGTCATAATGGGATTTGGTATCAAAAGACGGTGTTTTCGTTGTCATCGTGGGTATGTTTGTAATGTTTGAGGGAAGGGAAGAGAAGGAATTCCTTTTTACATTTGATGATTTAGACTGTCTCTTCTCTTCTAACACTCATGCCTTTGTATACCACCATTATATCTTTTAGCATAAGGAAGAGCTCATTGGGGATTTTTACCCTCGTGTAATTTGTGTCTTAGCTCTGGGATATTTCGAGCAATACGAGGTTAATATCTAGATTATGACGATTCAAACCTAGGTATCTACTAATTCACGCTGTAAAACCAAGGCACAGGATATGACTCGATTTATGGCACAAATACTCACTTCAACTGCAGCTGAGATGCCTTGCGCTCTTACTTCCATCTGCTGTTAGCTAGATAATGCCTCCAACCAGCAACATTCACACACATCTGGCAATTGCGGCAACTCAGGTTACATCACAGTGTATCACTCGGTCAAAATACTCACCCGACGAGAGTCCAGTTTGTTTCGAAACGCCTCATGGTAGAAGCTCACTCGGTGGTACTCTCAAATTTAGGATGCCGAAGTGTCTGCAGTACGCAGTATTGACTCATTCATTACCGAGCAGTTAGATAAAGAATGGGAATGTACTGCTGCTGCCACTGTCGGACGAGTGCCGGCGGTATAACGAAAAATGAAGGAGGTTGGTGTTGAGTTGCACATTCCCAGAGGCGGGGATTTCTTTGCCATGTATCCAACAGGTCTTCTTAGAGGGGCGTGATAGAGTATCTACACCTTCCCCTTCTCTTTCTGTTATCTCCCTGCTAAATTACTGCTCTGTGGATGGGGTTATTACTCGTGGATTTCATTGCATTTTCTACATCTTCCTATACTCTATTTATCACCTCACCTTCACATTGTCTTGATTTCGGATTAGAATTAGACCGAAACACCGCGATACCTGTTGGTGGCGGGTGATACTCGGTGATAACTCGGCGTACTCCGCGATTGTAAATCTATCGGCGGCTAGATTTTGGCAGTGTGTGCGGAGTTTATGCAAGGGTTATTATCATTGACAAGAGATGTACTGCGATCGAATTTACAGTTTTCTTGGAAGTCATGTCTTTTTCGGCTTCCTGTGTGCACTTGAAAGTCGGTAACAAGAAGCTAACGTCGACTGCTTGCCAGCCGGAGATGGCAGAGGAACCAGTAACGGAAGGATTTGACTAGTAGCTAGGATTGTGGGAGGTTAGAGCTGTTCTGAATTGTGAAGAGATGTGATAAAGTGAAGAGTGTCTTACGGAGAGTTCGGGGGGTTCGTGTTATTGTTGATTAGCAGGTTCGCGGAGTATTAAGGACTTGATAGGTTTTTCATTCCCAGATTTTACAGTAGACTGGAGTTCTGGGAGGGAAAAGGAGTGTTGATTATATGTACTGTACCGGCAATTGCGGATGAAACGTCAGGTGTCAGGCGGGGTGTTTGTATCTCATTATCAAATACAATGGTCAGGGTTAGATTGGATTTGTTTCTACAACGAGGTCTGTTAGATTGGCCTGTATCTAGAGAAAACAGGACAGATCTTGGCGGTAATGTAAATACAAAGTGTATCCCCAGGCCTTAAGACAGTATGATATCCCCGAACCTTAAAATAATGTGATCTCTCCAGCATACTGGCCGGTCGGTCAGTTCTCAGGTACCTGCCCCCAGCTGTCACCTACATGCCCGTTTACCCTACATCTGTTAGAGGGCATAGTATCCCAACCATTATCTGTCAGGCAAGGTGTGTATCTCAAAAATTACTGGTCAGAAAAAAAAGCAACTCATCCGCAATTGCCGATACAGTACTGGGCTCACTTCGGACCATTCCATTGATTGTCACAGCGTCAGAGCATCACGTGAGCGGTATATAGTCTTCACAAACCTATCAGAGCTGACATGACTTCTCACTTAAGTTACTGATCTCTTTAGTTTCTTTATCTTCTTCGCCAAATTCATTCATGGGAATATGAATATATATCACCAGAGCGCACACTGAGCGACTGATCCCAAATCCCCTCCAAATCAATCACATCTCAGATCCATCCAACCAATCACATGGCAGCTTAGTTACATAGTTTTCTTAATCGAGTATAATTATAATAGTGAGAAAGCTTTGACTTTATATAAGTAAATATATGGTAAAACAAGTTTATATTGTTGCGTATCGATATCCACCACCGCAGGTGCCTCTACTCAAGGACTAGCGCACCAGCAACACGCTGATACTTCAGTGGAGACTCCACTACCACCAGCAAAGCACCGACATTAACTCCTCGACATAAACGTGCAGCTCTACTAGCATTAGGTGAAATCCTTACTCATTCCTAATCCTCCCAACATAAAGGAGACGAGTCAACTTGTGCAGATTGGAGGCCTCTTCCTCCGAGGAAAGGCAGCCTCTCTTAGTTTCGCCGATGAACCATCTCCATGAAAATTCACGTCGTCGTCTGCACCATGCGCATCAACCTCCTTCGTCGACTATTGGATGAAATACCCCAGAGATATCAAAATAGGAGGCAAATCGTAGTAGACACCTAATGACTTCAATGATCCATCAGTAATCTGCGCTTGAGGACCCAGCGCTTCCCATCTATAGTCCTCAGCGTTATCTCTGTGCTCGGATACCGACGTAAACGAAAGCAGGCATTCGTATGTGACCTCGGCCTTGATAACAGAAAAGCCTGGAGGCAGGCAATATCAATAGCCATTCTAGATGACAGAATACGACAGCCAAATCATAGAGTCCTCGCTATCTCCTCGTGATTTCCATGTACCCTTGACTAATGTGGCCCAATTGTTACAAGAGCCAACGCTGGCCAATAATCCGACTAAACTCTTGCCTAAGAACTCGTCTTCCACTAACTCCTTGTTACGCCCGTAGTCGTAATTCGTTCCGACTCCAAACAAGGCTTGTACACCAAATAATTATCCTGAGGCTTGACCGGCGTGCGGACCTCCAAGGTTAAGAGAATTGAAGTTGGCGTGGGGTGAACCAAAGCTATGAGGCCGGAAAGACGAAATAGCTTCTCGTATCAGAACGCACCATCCAGCGACATCAAAGGCCCTGATAATGGCGAGGACGTAACATCAGGACTTGACATATTTTTGCGGATAGCCTCGGAGGCCAAATCAAGAGAAGTGAAGTTGAGAATGATTTAACAGTGTTCTGACCCATACGCCAAATTTTCCCGTTGGCCAACAGATCGACCGATATGCCAAATTGTCAGCTTGGTGAATAGGTCAACTTATACACACCAACTAACCGAGGTACCAAGTAGGAGGCTGGGAGGAGGTTAGGAAGGTGCAGTAAAGCACCATATTTTTTCAACTATTAAACTTCTACATCACCCTACTTCTTCATTATCGTGTCTATCCTACTTCTCCATCACTGTGTCCATACTATCCTCTTCTTCTAACTCCACCAAAAATTTCCTCGCCTACAATAATGACTACCTTGACTTCCACTGGCACCCTAGTGTTTACCGCGGGCATTCTAGATTCCTCCTAGATTAACGAAGGCTTTTCATATGAGGTCTGTCAGGAGTTCAACTAAATATTTATGTTGGCAGATTACACTCCACGCTGCAGCAGTGGCAGAATCAACCAGCAATCGAGTAACTGTATCTTGTAATTGCAAGGCTGTATGCACTGGTCACTGCCGCTGCAAGAAGAATCAAGTTCAGTATTCAGTGTACTGTCACGCTGATGAGTATGATTGCGGAAATTTATCGCCACTTACAAATTACATTGGTAAATTGAACCCCGGGTCCAGGGCGAGCTGGGTCAGCTGTCAGACTGAGTGCAAGAGGTCTGAGTGCAAGAAAGAGAACCAATACAACAGTTCAAGGACAAAATACAGCAAGAGTGACAAGGGGACGGCATGTGCAGGGGCAGGAGGAAGAATAGATTGAGCAGTTCGCTGGGAGTGTATACTAGTAATTTTGTGGAAGGAAATAGCATTGTGAACTTGGTACACTGGTTGACCACTTTGCCAGTAGGTTGACCCATACACCAAATCTTCCTGTTGGCCAATAGGTTAACCTGTATACCAAAAGATCGACCGCTTTGCCAATCGGTTGACCTGTTGGCCAACAGGAAAATTTGGCGTATGGGTCGGAACAACAGTAATCTAGCTGCTTGAAACATGAGTATTGCTAAGAGTTCCATCCTAAAAGCCAACAAAAACTAGCCACTCCTCCAAACCTACCAGTCGCATCGCTGGTTGAAGACACGCTTCCTGCAAAGTCCATGTTGAAGTGAACCACAGATCATAAAAGAGTTCTTGGAGCGCGGTAAACGATCCAACAGGAAGAGCGACTGGGTACTCCGGATTGGTGTCTCATTTCTCTTTTAAAGTCACACGCCCCGTAGAAATGCTGCCAAACAGCAAAGTCTGATGTAGCTATGCAATACCTCCGGTTGTTCGGCGGAAGATCTCCCTGAAGGGCTACCTCTCTTGCCTTTGCAGGTGGACATTCTTGGAGGATGCAGAAGATGTCAGCCCAAGCGTAAGTTGCTCAACACGAATTGGAGGATCTCCTCTGCGGGTAATGCTTCCGCTGCCTGGACCCTCTACGGGGTTTCTGCTCCGCCATTCTTTCCCGCAGATTTTCCCTATGTATAAGAAAGTACTTCATATCTTGGCGGGACATCTCTAGCGAGCTTAGAGGCAAAACCGTCTTCTTCTTGTAACGAACGAACAGCTATGAAAGTCCAACCTACAGCCAATCAGCAACAGAAGAGTAGAATGTACTCTACGCTTGTTCAGTTCAACACCGGAACAAGTCGTCTGCCGCCAAGTGCTCGATATACGTGTCGCTAGTGCAATACCCCACAAATGTCGCTTCCGTGAAAGGTTCTGGGAAGGCGTAAGATCCATTTTGAACTGGCTGTATCCATAGTTCTGACCTCTATAAACACGGACAATGACTTTACCGAGTCCATGAGATGATATGTCAAGGATATGTGCTGCTGTGCCACTTTCGTCGGGATAGTCGTAATCTAGATGCGTTCCAGCGCTATGACGATGGGAAGCCCATTGGAAGAACTGCGAAGTGCCACCAATACCGGACAGCCATCTTGTGTTCTCCGCTGGGCTGGAATGAGACACATTAGCTTCTAGGCGTGAGTTTAGGTATTCGATAGTCTGGTTTGAGTGCATTGCCTGAAACTAGTTAGCCATGATCGTTCGCACCATATCAACAAAGGGGCTAGAAGCAATCGATTCACCGCTGATAGGGCAGTGAACGTCATATTGCAGGGAGCGGGAGTTACTAACTGAGGACGAGGGAATGCAGGTTTTGTTTGTTTAATCATACTGTATTCACTCTACTTAGAGTATGACAGACCCCTAAACACCGCCTTCGGGCTGGCCGGCTAGATGGCGGAGCTCCACTCCTACTACCCGTCGTCCCCTCAGGGAATGCAGGTTGCACAACGCGGTTGAGGAATGGAAGGCCGATGAATTATGTCCACAAGCTCGCACTCGCTCGTTCAGAGAAGTGTTCGCGCCATTACCATGCAAATCCCTAGTCCAAATCAAGAAGACTTTTAGAAAGAGCGAGTGTCTTAATGCGGTTTTTGTTGTTTGAGACATGGTGAGTGAAACCGCGAATGACTTATTTTTGCCACTGCACATGTTTGGGAATTAGAATGTCCACTGCCCTGGAGTTGTTCAGCTGCAACTGTGCTACATCCTACAAGTCAACGAAGGACATATCTCTAAATTTAAAGAGTATTAATATCGGTGACATACCTAGGTAATGAGTGGGGCTTGTATCCTTTGTGTGCGGACTAGTTTTAGGCTGAGAATTTTAGTTACCGTATTCATATTTCGCCGTTAGGGTGGAAATAGCCCGGCATCCGTTATCCTGTTTCTGCGTGATGCGTGGCTGGTTCCTCGGCATAGTTATATTGGATCATTCAGCCGCGCATCAGCTGTGGGAACGACTCCGCCTAGGAAGTCATCGCTTTTATCTTTTTGTTGAGCGACTGAGCGGACATATTTGTGGTGTCGTCTAAACTACTAGTTGGGTGGTACCGTATCAAGTCGGCAATAAGCTGCCGCGGGAAGCCATGGCTCACGCACGACGATCCGTGGAGCAGTCACTTCGCCACAGCTTTAGTACTTTACAGCGCCTTATTGTCGAGTCGATACGAGATGTGATATTCGTTAACACTAGTTACAACTGTCGGTATTTACATTCGATTCCAGAATCATAGTTTTAGCAGGAGTCCGCTTGATATGGAGAGACGCAGAAGCTACACAGACTGTTGGGAATCTGCATTAAGATCAACGAATCCCCAAGGGCCCAGAAATCTGTGGTTCAGAGGACAAAGCCCACTGTATGTAGAGGATGGGTGGAGTGTCAGCAGCAAATCCGGCAAGAACTATCTATCTCAGGTAATGGAATATCTAGCTTTCCACCAGCATTGGAAGAAATTATAAGATAGTAATCCTTAAATATCATCGGCCTGGTCAGTAGTTTCCGGTGATCAGCGATCTTCCGGGGCCGATCTACTCCAGCTGTCCAACACCGCCGCAACGCAGCAAAATAAGACTATCGACCACCTCAGCATGCTGGGTCCTTCTTAGTCTCTCTCACCTTTTACGACTGTATACATCCATGCAGACTTGCAGTACTGGCTTGGCTGGGAGTAGTTATCTCCTCGACTGGTAATAAGTACTGGATATGGCACGCGACTAAGGGCCCTGAAGTGTAAACTTTATTGGTTGATTGAACGTTTCCGTGGAACATCCGTTAATCCTAACACTACTTATAGCGTGTAGCCGTATCTAGTACTAAATACCAGTCGAGGGATAGAGCATAGCTTATCTATCTCATCTAGCAATAGCCACTGCGTGCTTATGGGCATGCTGACATGTTACTTCTTTATCTCTTCTCCTTATTCTCTTAGGCAATTAATCGTCTCTCTCCACCCTCATCTAAAGTGATAAGCGGCTTATAGCCTACGGTAAGTGATCATTGGTGACTCGTGAAATCCGGCTAGTAGTGGGAGCCTGAATTCCCATCACAACGTGAGAAGGTTGATGAAAATCAAAGGATAATTGCTAAGAGATGTTGTAGGGCGAGGAAGTGTCTATGTACTGTCAGACACTAGGAGCCAGTTTTTGGTCCCTTCTCGCACGAAAATTCAAGGGGCTTCACTGGAATAAGCACCGTGATAACAATTTACAGTGAGATTGAGCCCAATAATGGACGCTAAGGGATCTAGATTCGGATACCTTTTCATACTCAGCGTCTGCTTTAGAGTAGCCCTATCCACATAAGTCGTCACAAAGGCTGATAGCGGAATTTAAACGCGTCCGCGTAATGGGATTACGTGGACCAACGCCTATAGGTATATCAGAGGCGTTCTGCTATAATTGACTAATATAACTAATGTACTAATGTGTATGAGGACAAAAGGGGCACCACATCTGAATTTGGTATCAGCAAGCTCGAGTTGGCCAGCTACAGGTTGGCACTTAAGCTATTACACAGCTCCTACGCTCTTACAATTTGTCGTGTAGCTATCGTGAGCACTTTACTTCACCTCGGACGGAATTGGGGATGAATTCTTATGATTGCCATTTCTTAGCGTCTATGTAATTATATTCTGTAGTAAACTTGAATGCTCTATTGAAGATCTCTATATATTCAGGATCTGTCTAGGAAGAGTATCTTGGAAAGGTAAAAACCCCAATACCAATGACACTCTGGCCACCATCAAGGAAGAAAAAGGAATTATCAGGGGTGACAAGATGAACACAAACCAGAAGACCCCCACACAGGAATATCAAGAAGTTCTGCCACCTTTACAAATTCGAAGTACTGTACCGAGCGTCAAAGTTCATACGAGATTTCGAGCGTGATGAATTTTTTAATATCGAATGTCCAAGAATGTGCTAAAACTGCAACGAAATATCTTCGGACGGGCCTTCCGTGATGCGTGACGTACGGACCTTGACGCTCGGTATAGTATACTAGTACACACTGATGATCTAAACTTCCCCTCCGAAAAGAGCTATGTGCTGACCTGAGCACTGACTCCTCGACCGCCAGTCCTCTGGTGTCGCCGCTTATTCATCTGCCTCTTCGTAGGCGGCGCGGAATACTTAGGGTGTGGAGGAGGTGAGATTGGGTTGAGCTCTGTCACCAGATACCCCAAAAATCCATCGATCCACGACTTGTCATTTTGGGTGATTTCGCAATCTTCTATACCAAAGCTCTCGTAGTCATCGTCGGTCGCTAGAAACTGTACTCCAATGGTATACGCAGCCTTAAACATTGTACGAGTCATCTTGAACACGTTTGACAAATAATATTTATCAGCGGCGTTGGGCGGAGTCCATTTTGGTATCTACAACAAGAGATGCAAAGGTAAGGATTACCGGCAACTTCTTATCCTTGATGTATAATAGTCGGTGTTCTCAAGCGGTTAGATCCACCAGCTGGCCATTTGTAGAGTTTGGTCAAATAAAATCACGATTTTTGAGACTGTCCTTGGCATAAACCGGCAGCGGTTTTCTGTGGGGAATCTGCAGAGCTAGGAGCTATCTGAAGGCATCTGCTTTGACATGGATATCTTTAGATATCTTTAGATATATGTGGATAGCCGCCTCTGGTATGGAGATCTGAAGATATCCATGGTTATTTGAAGATGCCCGGAAATAACCAGAGCTGCAATATACCACACAAAGCGAGCTACCATGGAGTTATAGAATTATCTCCCCCCGCAGTCCCCGCCCCCAAATGCCCCTCCCATGTGGACCATCCACAAGCCGGCCAGGTGAAGCTTGAAAAAGCCGGCCTTGGTATATATCAGTGGCGATCAGATGAAAGGTCAAATCTAGCCGCACTGACCGCTTGAGAACACTGATAACAGTAAGGCTAGAAGTTCCAAGATTTCCATCCAGAGATAGCCGAAAATACGCAAGTAGGGGCGGTCGATCTTCACAAGGAGCCAGCTGGGATTAGAACATGGATTATGTGGCTGCTTAATGCAAGCTATGCTTGGTAGTAATCGCCGGACGATCATGTATCAAAGTTTGTTTCCGAAGACGGCGCTGAGGATACGAAAAACACAGATAATGACAATGGCGGCATCGACAAGGCTTTTGCTGCATCAAATCCACATTTCTCTTAGCAAATGGAGCAAATGGAGCAAATGGAGTAGTAATTAGATTGGATGTGTATACACACCCTAGAGGATATATAGCGTTAGAGGACTTCCGATGTAGCCTGGGTAGTTGAGTTGATCTTTTCAGACTGATTAATTGAAATATCAACGACTAGATACAACTGCGTGGAAGCGGAGTTCAGCAGAGGGACCTACCTGTATACGACGATACCCGCGGCATAACGGCATGTAAGAAATTAATCAGAGAAGGCTAACAACAGCAGCCAACAATCTAGGACGAGTTGGTCAGTCGTAGACACTCCGAGAAAGAGCAGGACGAAACATTACCGAATCGTACTTGTTGACATTATTGTAGGTAATTGTTAAGCGGCATTGTTGAGACTTCCGAGTTGATGACAAAATGAGGAGGATATGATTTGGAATCCAGGTAGGAGAGAGTATTGAAAGACAGGTGCATTGGGTTGCACCGCTGGGTAATGTAGGAGGTACGTACAACGTTCGTTAACACAAACCGCCAACTACACGTTCCAGAGCCCTAGGAAATTAAAGAAGAGTTCTGCTGTACGCAGTACAATCTTTTGCAGCACTTTAATGTTTTACAGCGAAGTCCTGCCGTGGACAAGGCCTTCGGGTTTCTCTCCATTCTGCTCTGTGGTGCGTAGTTAGCACCACGTGGCGGATAAGGTTCATGAGCGGGGATGAAGATACGATTACTCCACTCGCTTGAAACAAAATTCTGCAGGAAGTGATGAACAGATACAGTATTACTCCCACAAGGAGTCATCTATTCGTTGGAGTTATCCCGAATGAGTTATAATCATATCAACATCATTCCGGGTTTGTCATCAATCTCCGAATAACGAGTCAGTGCACTGGTCCAGTATCCAGGCGCTTTTGATGAACAATCCGAGTGGTGGCGGGTGATACTCGGTGATAATTCGGTGTGCACTGCCAAAGCCGATAGGATTTCCCAATCGAGCGCGGAGTTTATGCAAGGGTTATCATTGCGTCATCGCCCTTCTCTCATCATCCATCCATCCATCGAACTCGGCACAAAAACGCAACACTCCTATCATCTCCGTACCGTAACACACCGAGCCATCGTTACATATAACCCCACACACCCCGCTCCGTAGGTTTTGTGCTGCTAACCCAGTGCAAACTTCCTACCCCCCAGCCTTAAAAAATAGCGTCCCTATTCCGCCGCTTCTTCAGTTCCTCGACTACAACCATGGTTTCTGCTGCCGCAAAACAGAAGGTGCAAGGCATCATCGAAGAGAATCCTGTTGGTATGTTCCCCTCCCTCCCCCCGCCCCGCATGCAAGGATGCTAATGTGGGTGGGTAGCCATGTTCTCGAAATCATACTGTCCCTACTGCCGAGCATCAAAGGAGACGCTCACTGAGCTCGGCGCAAAGTTCTACGTGCTGGAGCTTGACCAAGTCGGTACGTTACTCTTAACTCGGTGAGACAAAGACAGAAATGCTGATAGGAACAGCTGATGGAGCCGAGCTCCAGGAGGCACTCAAGGAGATCACAGGACAGGGCACGGTGCCGAATATCTTCATCGAACAGAAACACATCGGAGGCAACTCGGATCTGCAGGCTAAGAAGGCAGAGCTTCCGGCGTTGTTGAAGACTGCTGGTGCTGTTTGAATGGAGTTACAGGGTTATACTATAGCGTTTTCTACGTTTTGATGGATTGATTGATGCAGTATAAACTTGTTAAAAATACAACCTTTTTGACTCTCCGCTTATGATACACCCCGTATTGTGTGTTTTACACCCGCAGTGTGGCAGCGGGTCGAGAAGCCATTTCTAGCATGCCATCCACGATACTTTCCTTTGCTGGTGCGCTTGCTGGTTTCGCGCCGGCGAGGTAACAGAGCCATAGTGCTTTGGAGACTCTGGGGTCCTTCAATTCACCAAGCTTCTGTACGGCGTTTTCTCCCTCTCCTCCAAAGCCACCGTCGTTCCTTCCCGAGGGATCATAGAACACACTGAAACCCCCCTCCATATCTCTCAGTAACAATAGCGTCTTCTGCTTTGGCACACTCTTCTTGAACGCACCCCCAAACAATGCCTTAAACTGCCCCATCGCCTCTGAAAATGCCTCGTCATCGTAGGACGGAGATTTTGTAGACCGTGCTTGGATCCCGCGTACCCACCCGTCGCGGAGGTGCTGGAAATCTATTCACCCATTCCTGGTCTCAGCCACTTGCATCATTACTTTTCGAAGGGGGAGGGGAGCTGGCAAACCAGTATTCCGCGTGGGAACAATCCTGAATGCACTTCTAAACCTTGCCCCACCACTCAACACTTCCTCCCACACCTCCTCCCCAAGAACGGGATCCATAAGCCTTTCCCGCAGCGCCTCGCGCTCCGGCTGCGTAACCGAGCTCGCCCCTTCATCGACGCGCTTCACCAGCGCTGTCTGCAGCGCCGCTAGGTCATCGACGTGGATGTAGAAGCCGACGACATACACCTGGATACCCAAGAAGCTGACGGTGCGTATACCGAGGCCGATGAGCGCGAATTCCTCGCCATCTATCGTCATATCCCGCGGGAACGGGGGCACGCTCGAAGTCCCGCTGTCGACGAGCTTGCTGGCTTCCGTCTCTGCAACAACAACGGGAAGACCGGGGTTGATGGTAGATGCAGACGCGGGTGACTCTGTTTTCTGCGGTGGCTCGTTGGCAGCGAGGTATATGAATGTTGCGACGCCAAGGACTCCAGAAGCCAGCATCCAGCGGCGGCGATGGAGGGTGGCGTTGCGTTCTTGCGCCGTAGCTTTGGTTTGGTCATGTCTGCGGTGTTTTGGCGGCGGTCGTCGGATTGTGGCTGCGCTGGTGGGCTTGGGGAGGTTGTATAGGTTGTAGGGGGGGTCGTGGAGGACGGTTGCATAGGTGCGCCGGATGAGCGGGGTGCGGAGGGAGAGGTGGGTGAGGATTCTGGTTGTCATTTTGTGGTGTTGGTGGTGGAATTGAGGTGGTGGGGTAGGTTGTTGTCGGGGGTGAAGCTTGGACGTTGTCTCGGAGTTTTCGACCGAGGGGGCTTGGCACAGGTCATCATACGATATCACTTCAGGTGGACCAGAAGTCCATTTGATGTCTGCTCCACAGATGGGGATAGAAGATGTATTTCGAATCTGCAGTGCAGGTATTATCCAGATTCGCTTACTGTCGTCGTTTTCATCGTGACAATCCACAAACCGTGCGCCCAACCTTCGAGATCATTAACAAGAAAACCTATTCAACAATGTACTGAGACCAGACGAAACAAATAAACCCCTAGTCGTATTCCTCCTCTATGATTCAGTCCACCAAACCCCTGCACGTAATATCATTATGGCGACTCTCTCAAAGACTTATCCAAGGCATCAAGATAGCCCTGGATATCCTTCACCAGCTCTTTCCGCCTGGCCCTAATCTCAGGGTCTTCAGTCTCCACTCCATCCAGCTTCAATAGCTCCGCCATGATCGTCTCCCCCAGCCGACGATGCATATCAACCCTCTTTTCGGTTCCTTTTCCATTGATGAAATCATTCACCAAAGGGAGAAGCTTAGTAGTAACATGATCGCGGACAGCTTTGATCTTCTCCGCGGGACCTCTCGGGGGTTCAGGTGAGCGAGCCGGCTCCCGCGGCAGAGGCCCCGGGCCTTCCTTATGTTTCGGCGCCGACGGCGGGGGCACATTCGAGCCCACCGCGAGAATCTTGGCTCCATGTTCGATACCCAAGGTTTGCAGTGTAGCGTTATCGTCCTTTAGCTGGCGACCGGCACAGATAAGAGTAAGCCGCTTTGGGTCGACCCCTGTGATTTCCGCGCACTTATCCCGTAAGTGGCCGACGTTGAGGGCATGCGACGCAATCGTATTAACCGGATATTTAAAGAGGTACTCGTTATTCGCATGCTTGATGGTGATCACGTCTTCAGGCCGGTAAGGATCGACGGCGTTGTTGCCAGATATCGGCCCGGTGTATTGTTGGGGCTCTGCACCCCCGAGACCAAAGAAACGGCGCATTAGGAACGGGATGAGCGCGATAAGGCTGACAGCGCAGAGGATGTGGGGGAGAAGATCAATGAGCGATTTGGGCGGAGAGTTGGGAGCGAGCGTGAGTTGGAGGGCGGCGAGTAGTGAGTCGAGACGTTCAATATATGGAGAGAGGAGGTGTTGGTAGGGAAGGAAAAAGTCGGAGGTTATTGAGGACGCCAGTTTGGCGGGTAGTAAATGAAAGAATCCGGAGGGGCTGTATGTGGTGACAACCTGTTGGAGAAGGAGAAGCGGGGTGCAGCTGGCTTTGCGGCAGGCCGTGATAATCCCGCGTCAGAGATGAGCGACGCGCAAATGGGAGGTTGCTGGCGGAAGGTCGAGAACAGTCCAGAACACGCGAGCCAGGAACGTGGTGCAAATGCTAGATAATCCCGAAAAAAAAGGGTAGAGAGTGTAGTGGTACTTTACGTGCTGCTTGTTGCTTTGTATGGGTGGGATTGGGTCCGTAATTGTCAATTGAGTGCCTTAGTCGCCAGGTTGAGTTGTTGGGAACCAGTTTGGGAAGCATTTTCACCCTTGGCACAGTGCTGGAAACGGAATCAATTTTAGATCCGACCACTTCATAATTGCGTTGGCGTTGCCATTTGTCCTGTGCAGTTTTTTTAAGCTTCTGCATGTAAGTCCCGCCTCACTGGGGTATAATGCAAGCGCTTCCGTTTAAGTGTCAACTGCTAATGCGGAATTCGGAATAAAGGTACATCAAAAGTGCATTCTGTGTTGTCACTCCAAACCCTGCGGGCCGGTATATGCACGTAATGCTTTATTATTAGAAGGTATCTGAAGATTAAAACCCTTCAATCTGGAGACCGGCTTTGACAATGACCCCCCGAGTGACCATTGTGATATATATCCCTTTACCAACGCTGTAGATCAATCCCTCACGAATTCGCACAATCTGAATGATCACCTTCGGTGGAAGGATATTCCAAAAACCAAATATCAACTCTAACAATAATCTTGCTAGAGACACTCATACCGCATCTCCCAAAGGTTGACTGCCCTTCCCGGGAAGAACTTCGACTGGTAAACTGGCTGCGAGGGTAGCGATGCATCTCGACTTAATTCGTTTGGCCGGAAAGAAGCAGAAGTTTGATACCCAGGCTGTACATGTCTTTCGCTATCATAAGCTTCCTGTTCAAGACTGCCTTAATCTAGATGGTAAGAGTCGGTAATGTGCAAGATGAGTGACTATTCGTGATGGAATACACTAAGATACCTAGCTAACTCTTCATATAGGGTGGGATAGCGTTCATAATTGAATGTTTGGGTACCTGTCAAAGTTTCGGGTGCATTTCCACCGTTAGCATCGTGTAAGATACCTCTTAAGTACATTTTTGTACCCTACAATTAACAAAACCCTCCACAAGCCCATGACATCCACCAAGTTGAAATTACCTCACTCTGACGCATGTGCATCAAAGGCCCGGCGCCAGCAGCTGGGCCGAATGCAAGATCTCGCTTCTCCCCGCCGCGAACCGCATCGTGATGCGCGACGGCTTAAGCTACATGGAATGCCACGGCGACTTCCCGGCTGACATGGTGCACGACGATCACGAGCTCTGGCACTGCGTGTTTGGCGTTGTCGAGCTGGATCAGGATGGCATCTCTACCCTCCCTTGCCGGACCACCTTATCCTATAGCAGCCTCATACTGGCAATACAGTCATCGACCCCGAATGTGCGAAGGCACCTGCGAGAATTGCGGAGGTGACCACGATTTTGATGACTGCTCGGTGAAGGTCCGTGATAATCTGTGCCGCTGCTTCTACTGCTTGTTATGTCCATGTCATACATTTACGGCGTCCTCGACCATGATATCACCTGCGAATCGGCCATATAACGCGCCATATAATGCGCTTGTGCGCTCCAATAGCCAGTGTATGCTGCTGGTCGTGAGAGTAGTGACAATGCCATATTGGCTTAGATGTCGAACCCGAATCACGAAACGATGAAGTTTGTGAATGGGCAATTGGGAAGTACACCCGCCAACACTCGAACGGGTGAGGGGCAGGTATTGTACACGCTGAATTGAGGTAATCGGACGGGTCGGGTAATACGGGTTTCTCGATTTAATGTGTACCACACTCCGAGACTAAAAGAGTTCCTACCAGTATTGAATGATCGACTGTGACAGGTGAGCGACAAACACAGCGCAAGTCAGTCATAAGGACCATGAATCTTTCTGATCGGGTGGTTACCCATATATATACCATATTTATGGGCTGAAAAAAGCCCCTTTCGTTTCATATTCGGCGTCCAAGTTGTGTGGGGGTTCTCTGGTGGAATAGTTCTGCATCTACCCCAGTGATAGACGTCTGAGCCGCAACCATCCTGTTGGAATCCGTAGGGCAGTTGTAGTGCAACCCGATGAGCTGGAGCTTCTTCACTGAGGCTTCAACGCTTGACGGGAACAACTCGTGTCTCTATATAGAGCACAAGGAATGCTGCTTGCAGAGCAAAGTAGAGTGCCGGGCATGATTCCGTGCATCGATGACATGACCTGAACTGCGACAGATAAACAACAACATTCCGGGCGAGTCGTTCTGCCGCCAAGTCCCACTCGACAGGTCCGTGATCCATTCAAAATCATGCCAATGTGCCAATTTCCTCCAGTGGAAATTCAGCTGCTCACTGTGATCGTCAGTAGTCGAGCAATGGCAAAGTATTTAATTGGGGAACGACTGCTTGTGGCAAAAACAGTGATCTGGGGTTTGGCCACTCTACTGAGTACATTAATATGTTCTCTAAAGGAAACCGCCGCAGAGTGTCTTGAACACCCTAGTCTAAACAACACTCCAAAAGAAGTTGTGTGCCGGGTCGATCGAGCCTGTAACTCCCATGGGAAGGAGCGAGGAACAAGGAGAAACGAGTTTCAACGTCTAACTAAACCAACATCTACGAACTACTCACGGCAATACCTCCTTACTGCCTACACTTCAACTTCACACTTCGGCGCTTTTACCGACGATTTGTTCCAGGGCCAGACTGAGAGCCGTCTTTCGGCTTCTCATATCAGTCTCTCGCTTCTCCATTCAATTTTACTTAGTATTCGCTTCAACGTCGCTCCCTAGAAACCCTAGACCCGGCCCTTTCAACCCCGTTATTTTCGGTAACCGCCTCTCTCGCTCCGTCAAACGTCGATTTCATTTGTGCTCCAGCGTAACCAACCATCTTCTCTCATCTGCGATACTTTTTTTCCATGATTTAGTCGACAGCTCTCGTCACCCCCAACCACCCCCGCTTCGTTCTTTGTTCGTCTCGACCTGTTCTAACTCGCACTATTTGAGCTTGTCGAGGCGTGGCTACCAGAATGACAGCCGTTGCTTCTCCACCAGCTACATTCACGCCGCCTGCGTCGTCGCATGGCACGAAAAACACCGGGAAGGATGATTGGGAATATAGTGTGCCGATAGATGGGGTATGTGACGGACTGGATGCGTTCTAATCTCTCTCTTCTCGACACGCGTCGTCCACATATCCGTTTGTTGGATCGCTCTGAGAATCCCCGCACTGACGTTTATTGAATTATGCAGGGCGAGAATAGGGAAGTGTTTCGGAGCCACAAAACGGCTGTCGCGTCGCCAGTGAAAAGTGACCTGAACAGCTCCACGCATATCAACGGCTACCACTCACCGAACGAGAACGATTACAATGATCGCACTGCAGGGCAGTCAGGAGACGATGGCAGACATTTCAGAAATTATTTGCATGCACCAAGAGCACCTTTATTTTCAAAACATGATTCAGTAGTCTCGTCGAACCACGATGGGGACTCTGTGTTTGACTTGTACGGGGGAAGGATGTCAATGGTGAATGATGATATATCAAGTCATACTTTAGTGTCGGAGGAATCACCACCATACGCGAATGGCAGCATTCCAAAAACACCGGAACCGGTAGAAAGTGAGGAACCGGGGGCATCGAAGTGGATACACAGAGACAAATTGGCCCAGATTGAGGGGAATGAAGCTGCCGACTATCTGTACGACGTAGGCAAGTCTCGGTGGATTCACAAGGATAAACTGGAGAGGATAGAGATCGAGGAATTGCAACGGAATGGGGTCATTGGGGGGTCACATTCGCGGCCAAGCACTTTGCGGGGCGGTGACGATGGAAGGGACCATAAGCAGCAATACCGTCTATCTTTGCCCGTTGGTTCTGACGAAGATGATGGGATGCTGGATGCAGATTTCCATGAAATCAGAACTCCAGAAGAACAAGCTTCTGATTCTTCTGGGCATGGGTTTGCTAGGAAAAGCTTCCGGCGGAATCGCTCTTATTCTCGGATACCTCTGGCAACTGTGTCTCCCCACCCAATCCCTCAGCAATTCATAGAGCGCACCAAGCCATTGCCCCGAACCGCCGTAACACCCAATGGCTCAGACGACGGTCGTGCGAGTATATCGCACCCTTCATCACTTCGAAAGCGCTCGTACTCTGCCGGTTCAGCGATGGTCTTGGACGATCGGGAAAACTCGCCGCCAGGGGCCTTAGGGACGTCTGCTTCAGGTTCTGGTACCATCAGTAACCCGAAGACACGAAGTAGTATCACATCTCCCACACCGCGCCATAAGACTGCATCCCGTACTGGTTCAATGGCAGGCAAGCAGCGCACTCGCTCAAACCCGCAACTTGTTCACCGGCCTGGAACATCTGCGTCATATGCAACACATGCTAGTACTAGCGCTCCGAGCTCTGCAAACAAACACCCTGAGGGACAACCACCATGGGCACTATCAGGGTACAAACCGGATCCAAGTTTACCGCCGGATCAACAGATAATTCCAACTCTTGCCAGACGATTGCAGCAAGACCAGTGGGAGCGCGATGGAGTGTATGCCAGTGTGTATGATAAGGAGCTACGGCCACTAAAGGTGCTTAGTGATGATGACAAGGGCGAAAGCAGCCACAGCCACCCCGATGACACACCTGAATCGAGGGAAGAATGGCCATTAAAGAGCTCAGCGGAACCACCAGAGCCAAGGCAACAGGCAGGTTCGGTGCCAACGGACGGCGGATATCGGACGGTTCCAAGTGTGAGTACCTCCTGGCTTCTTCCTGTTCCACGTATCCCGATGCAGTTACTGAATATGACATTCAGATCCATCCACAATCCGTTTCAGACAACACTCGCCCGACTCCTCAGGTCAAACAAATACAGGCAGTGGACGACAGCGGTTCGAAGAAGAAATTCTGCTGCTGTGTTATCATGTAGCGGCTCCTTCTGGCATTGGTGATGGTGATGAGCCCCCAATATGCGCCTCTTTTTTTCGCCACAGCATAAGAACTTGCATTGCTGGTAAGAATTGTACTTCGTTTCGTTTCATTCATTGTATAGAGCGGGATTGGTTTTGCAGTTTTGCATCGGCATTTCTCCTTTTACTGTGGGATTGTGTTTTACCTTGGAGTTTTATTTTATTTTTGATCAATCCATCAGCAGTAGCAGCTCTCTACCCTCCGTATATTATAACATCGAGCATTGCTGCTAACTTGAGGTATTTGTGGAAGAAAAAGGTTTTTTTACTTTTATGTTTTACTTTTTTTTCCCTTCAACCATATTTTGCTCTCTATTCTCAGTGGGACGGCCGCCTCCACTCACCACGCTCTCTTGGTCCTTGACTGTCTATCTATCTCTGTCTCTTGTTTCCTTGCGTCGTTTTATCTCCTCCCCCATTGTGTGAGAAGTATTTTTGTGATTGATGGCGAATTTTAGCGTTTCTTGTGGCTTTTGTTGGGGTGTTCGTTTCACGTTGCTTGCTTGCTTGCGATTGCTACTACTACTTACAACGTTGGAAAGGCTTTGCTGGTGTGTTTTTTGTGATATGGGGAGGGGGAGTAGGTAGGTTGGGGGGGAGGAGGGAAAGTTTCTTGTGGTCCGTGATGGGCGCGCACGCGTGCTTCTATATAGTTAATGGGATGCTGCTACTGTGCTACTGTGCTACTGTCCCTTTTGATTGAGTCTTCTCTGATTCTTTGCTTACTTTCGTAGGGTGCTATTGCTTCTCTCGTGTCTGTCTATCATTGTTTCTCATTGAGGATAGAGGCCTTTGGCTTGTTATCACGAATCGGGGAGGCGGGGAGCGGGAGGGGTGAATCGACAGATACAAGACGGCCCCTCGCCTACCGAGTGACCATCTGTGATATCACAGCATTGCGACCTGTACCCCTCCGCCTCTATGCCCCTGACTAGCCGGAACGATGGGTTCGCGCGAATCTCACGATGGAATGGGAGATGGCGAGAAGCAAGGGGGTATCTAGATTACCACTACTGGCTGCCAACTAACTACTCCCACAACACAGGTCTTAAATGCACCACCAAGTGCACCACTACAAACGAACGAAGCAAATAATTTGGGTGGGGGGATAGCACAATCAAATATATCTCCTCTCCCCAACCATCCCAGATTGTAATAATAGTACAGAGTAGTAACTAGTACGTCGCGCCACCACGCCCCGCTTGCTTGTTACAGAAGACTTTTGTGCCATAAGTCCCAAAGATGAAAAGAAGCGAAGAAAGAAGAGTTGAAGAAAGAAGCAAAAGAAGCAGAAGAAAGAAGAAAGAAGAAAAGCTAAGACATATCTACTGTCTAACTACTACAAATTTCTTCTGAGTTCAAAAAGAATTGAAGATTGAAACGTCATCATAAAGAACAGTTATTATACAAGAAATGGTATCTGTAGGCGAAAAAAAACAACCAGACGTAACGCCAAATGGGACATTAGATATGACGACACTAAAAACATGAATTTGAAAAAAGGAAAGAAAAAAGTAGCGCTTTCTCGTCGGTTCTTCCTCGGATAGACACATGGCGAGTTGATGACCCAACAGCATTGAACCGTTACACAATGTCCTCCGTAAATTTAGATGCCCGAGACCCATCATGTGAAGGTAATGACCGACCGAGGCCGTCTCTCCCAGCAGCACCAGCTAATGGCGGCCTTGGAGTTGGGGTTGGTCTGCGCGTCGAAGGGGCGGGGGTTGCTTCTCGGTAGGGTTCGCCCTCATCCTTCTCTTCCTGTATTCGAGCTGTAGCTGGTATGACTGCAGCCATCGGTGTCGTAGGACCAGCTGCAGAGGAAATAGTCGGCGATGTGGTCGTTGCCGTGTAACCAGAGAATCTGGATGGCCCAGCTGCGGCTGATGAGATGGGCGTTGGCGGGCTTCGGACATGGCCGCCCTCACTTTCGTCGAAGGACTGCCCTCCTTCCAAGGATTTCCCTGCTGGGCGCGGTCCACCAAGAACAGGATCGATTTTCCTTCCGCCAACTCGGTAAAACCCTTGCTCAGATGTAGGTTCGGATGCTACACTCTGTTGTCGGCTATGCTTTGATCGTCTACTGAAAAAACTTGCCGCTGCAGCAAATGGAGTCACGCTTGACCGCTCAGTTATATCTCTGGATCCTGAAGGTGCTGGCAGAGGCCCGCCATATCCTGCATCGTCGAGCGCCTGTTCTGCCAGGCGCCGTTTGTGCCGCCTGAATGCAAACAATATTGCTACCAAGATCAACGCAAATGCGCAAAGTCCTCCCAGAACGCCCCCGATCAATCTCGGATTCACATTAGGACCCGATGATCCTGATGCTAAACTAGTTGGCAACGTAGAACTCGTGGGTAAAGCGGTAGATCCACCGCCACCTCCGCCGCCACCCCCACCGCCGCCATAAGTCGGATAAGCAGTTGAAAGTACAGTTGATGATAACGACCTCGAAGATGCCGCGCTAGTGGAATTCGAACTTGCAGAAGTAGTTGATCTTGAGGAGGTGGTAGAATTGCGCCTTGTAGAGCTGCGTATTGTAGAGCTGCGCCTTGTAGAGTTGCGCCCCGTAGAGGTACGTCTGACACTAACAATGGTTGGAGAGGCAATCACCACCACTGTTCTCTCTACAGTTGTCGACGAGATATCCCATGAAGTGCCTAAACTATTACTAGAGCTCTTAACACGGACTTGTACACCACTTACGAATTGTTGTCCCATTCCAAACCGTGACCACAGGCGCAGAGACGGATGAAGTGACAGTGGTAACTGGAACAACTTCCGATGACCTGGTAGAGGTGATGGTGGTGGAAAACGATGGACCAGACTCCGCAGGTGACGGCGGTGGTGAGGAGCTGAAAACAATTTGGTCCGAGCTTTCAAATGAATTAGTATTAATAGATGTTATGGTAGTAGTCGATGAAGGCGATGTTGGGGTCAGCGCAGGTAGCTTCCTCTGTAGTTTCTTTAAGTCTAGATCCACGCTAACTTCCAGTTGTGTGTGGGCCTCTGGCTCCATCGTCGCATCCCGTCGTCCGTGCAAGTGTCCACGGCCCCAGCGCAACCTACTACTCCGTAGCTTCCTCGCGATTCGCATTCTCAAGGGCGTGCTGTCAAGGAGATCCCGATTTCCATCCCCGTCATCGCTGCCCTTCCGCACAATCCGCGCCAAATCCTCGTCGTCGTCAGATTTCTTCCCCGCCTTATTACTTCCACTCCCTACTCCTTCGCCTCCTCCTCCGCCGTCGTCTCTCGTAGATGACCCTGAAGTCTGTTCCATATTCCCGAATATCCGAAGCAGCCAGCTCTACTAAACGCGAAGGTTCGAACGAACCGTCGGAAATTGATTCGTAGAATGAAAATTATACCGTCCGAATCCCTCAAATCCTTCAAATCCTCCCCTAATGAAAATTGTTACAGTATGTTGAAGTGTAATATGTTATTTCCTCCGCACAAACTTCTCCCAGCGAGGCCAGTCGCACACAATCCCAAAATAAGGAGTCGCGGAGTCGCTCTTCGGAGTGTTTCGCTTTGCCGAACGTAAGAAAGAGTGATTAACGGTCGAACAATTAGATTCCGTGGGATCACGGCGTGTCGTGGGTTTCGAGCCTAGAGTGCGGGCTCGTCGCGGTGGTTCCGAATCAACGGTGGGTATGAATTGGTTGATTTAATGAGTGGAATGCTTTGAAAGTCTAGCTTAAGGAGCTGTAAACATCATCGCACATGTTAGTTTAGGTCCAATAATTCCCGATGAACAGCACAATAGATGGGGGATCGCACGCATTCAATCAATCCGCTTTCCTCGTGACTGAACTAACAGCAAAGAAGACAAGGAAGAACTTACTGTAGAATTTGATGCATGGAGCAATGCAAATGGCTTGAAAGGCCAGAACTAACAATTCAATGAACGAAGGACTGGAGCCGCAGACAGCAGGTGGGCGATGCTGTTGCGATATTTGGCGTCGGTGTTAAGGCGACTATTATCTCCTCAACCTCGACCGTCTCCTCTGTCCCTGACTGACCAGAAATCCCCGGGAAAGGTCGCGCGTGCGGTAAGGGGCGCAAAGCGAAGATGGAGGAGGGGAGACCGCGCGCCGAGAGAGGAGGGCGAGAGAGGGAAAAAGAGACGGTCAGGTCGTACGTGGGAGAGTGGTCGACCAGGGAGGGTAGGAGCCGGAGGCAGGGTTTGTGTGATAGCGTGATTAAATTGTTTGCGCCTGCAATGGGCAAGCGACTTCTTCTTTGCTCAGGTAATAACAAGCAATTACAATTATTCGTCTCGTGCTGCACATTCCCGTGTAATAGGCAGAGAGTGAGTGAATGAGTTGAGTGAGCGAGCGAGCGGATGATGCTGGCGTGAAAGTAGTTCGAAAGTAGTTCGAAAGTAGCAGTAATACCGAACAACGAGCGAGCGAGCGAGCGAATGTCGGATGGTGGAGGATATTAAGATGGATAGAGAGAAGGAGGGATAGCGAGCGTCGAGTGCCGAGTTTCAATGGAACTTGAATGAAGCCCGATGGCTCTGGCGGATTACGGAGATCACGGAGATCACTGCAGTTGTTTCACCCGCACCTGACAAGGCGAAGAGCGAGACCTCGCCTCTAGTGCTTCTACACAACGTGCTTAGCACTGCGTATGGATGTATCTACGGTTATTTATGCATGCAGCGAATTCTGCATTCGGTGTCACCAGCCGCAGGAGTGGCCAGCGAGAGCAATGCTCATTTATTCATATTGCACGCTTCCTTCCGGCCTGGGCATGGGAGCCAGGAGAATGCCACTTTCAAAGAGCACCAGGAATAGCACCAATTGCCGGCAATAGCCCGTGAATTACGCTTAGTTCTTAGCAGATACCCCAAAACCTTGTCAGCGTGAAGGTATGTGGAGTATTGATGCAGTATATAGATCTTCATTCATTCCAAACCTTAAGGCATGCGGATGTGGAGGGGTTGTCGACGCAGCTTTGCATCAATTGCATCTCAACTACCATGTCAACCAGCCCCCCGTTCTGTAGCCAAGTGCTGTACCTCCACCAAGCTGATTCCTCAGCAGCGTCTGTTCAACCATGACGCATGAGGCGCAGGACGCAGAGTTCAATTCGCTGTGGCAAGGCTACTCAACGGTTCCCCGGGGAAATTTCCCAATTACAGTCACGCCAACCACGCTCGCGCTTAAAAAAGCAAAAAAAGCAAAAAATAACTGAGACCATTCTATCTCTACCGAATAATGGCCGCTGCTTCCCGGGGACCAATACATAGGGCAGAATACACCGGCGACCGGGTGCCTCGGCCTTGGAATGTTCCTTTTCGAAACCGTTTTTATATGATCCACTCTCCCGGTGCCCAATCCGATTCCTGCGATAACTTCCTGTGTAACGAGAGCGATCCGAATATGATGATGACATGAAAGGGTACATATCATATAACCTCCTTATTATAATTTGCGCATTCTCGCAGCGCAGATCGAATATATTCCATTCATTGGCCCGCTGGATCAGGGCAATTATTCGGATCATCGGTATGCAAATGGGATTGGGGACAGGATCTAGGGTTGAGAGAAGACCGAGTGCTCGGACCGTGATCCCATGTCTGAATAGGTGGCTCGTGTACTCCATGGATCCACTCTCTCATTTGCAACTTCCATTCGAACTGGAGACCCACAATCGCAAGCAGATCAGACGAACAGAGACGCCCGTTATCTGCGTTCAACACCACAAAAATCATGGATTCAGCCAGATTGGAGGATCGCAAACCTGATTAAGTATTTCCCTGATGCTGGGTTTCAAACATATTCACGCTTACTTTCCTTTCATTATTACTGCTGCAACCTCTGGTAACACAGGAAACCTTCACAATCAGGACATCAGTATGGCTACCTTACAATTCTACCGGCAGCTTACAACGAGACGCACCGATCAAACCCGGCAGGATCCCGCATCTGCCAGCTATATGCTGGAGTGCTGTTAGCCATCCAACTGCACGGCTCAAAGCATAGAGTCTTTGGCCCACCTGCCTTTACCCAGTTATATACTTCCAGCGCCCCACACAAAGTACATGCGCTGTGAAACCTACATCGAGGCCAGGCCAAACTCCAATCCCTCCATGCCCAAAGCAAACAGAAAAACAAACCGCTAAATCCAATAAACAAGCACCCAAACCTTGCTCGCCAAGAAGCGGAGGGAAAAACCTCCAGCCCTCTTCACCCCTCTTCACCCCACCTCAACTCCATCATCATCACGCGTCCTTCCCCGCTCCGTACAATCCGCACTGTACAAGGCGTTGTATACATTTTCTGCAACTTCACGCCGAGCGCGGCAGACACCCACCGGACCCCACAATCCGTAGTCCATACGGATGTCTTCGGGAGTATACACACATACTTACACAGCCACAAACTAAAGCGGGAAATCACAACCACGGAAGAAGAGCAGCGTTGGCATACTCCAAATATACCGTCCAATTCTCTGGTTCGAAATCCGCTGGGAAAGTCCTTCACCCCGCAGGAAACAAACGTCATTGGATTTCCTTTCTAACCCGCTCTGCTACTTGCGGATGTAACGATTGGGTATATGTCAAGAGTTGTATTCATATCTTCCTGCATCGTCCATCTCCATACGTACCTGTGGTGAAGTTAACCCTTTAACCCTGCGCGTGCTCACAACTCACATAGTGTTGGCTGCACATGCTTTCTACAGATAATGTTGGTTGTACATCCTCCCTGCACTTTCTTTCTTTCTTTTTTTACTCTCTGCTTTTGGTGATCAGTCAAGTTCTGTTGGTCTCAATGTCCACAAGCATAATAACCACCGAGTGATCATATGAATCCAAACCCTAACCTCTTTTGAACACTGCATAACTCAAGATTCTTCTACAGCCAGACAGTTACAGACTGCTGCTTGAATGAAACCCTCGCCGGTGGAATGGAACGCGTGTTCCTACATTCCTGTGTCCCCTTTGGTGTGTGAGGTGGTATGGTTCACCGACGGTGAAGGTTACAAGAACTTCGGTGACAATCAACGCGCGTCGAAATTTCTGTCGTTTTCGCGAATCAAGCTTCTACACATTGTGGGATAAGATATGTCTGTCCCAGGACATCCTTGCATTGTCCCGGGAGAGTTTGGTTCCGCAGGTGACATAGAGTACTAACTACAATCAAAAACGTCAGGTAGATAGGTACAAATTATGGTGTATTATCTTCATCTCCGAATATCTCCCTACCTATTCTCCTCATAGTCGACCGTTCGCCCATGAGTGGCGGGTTTTCTTCAACATAATCTGCTGCAGACGGCCTCTGGTATGCTAGGACTGCGAGATAAAGACGAGGTAGACTGATAGCGATGATTCAGAGATCCTTTGCGGATAACATTGGACGGCCGGGGCCGATTTGAGACGTCTCATAACCATAGACGAGCGGCGGGAGACGGGATCGCGTAAGATAAGGATTCCATGGCGCGAGACGGTTTCCGAGATGATCTTACCGCATCCTACCTTTGGGCAGTAATGAAGATGCTCTTCCTCTACAGCCAACTGGGTCAACTCTCTTCGCATCGGGTAACCTCTATGGTCAATTGAAATCTCTGATGTTGCAGGCACCGTATTATTTCAGATTTTGCACAGTGTCTTACGATACGTTTCGAGGAGTAATCCGGAGATGTCTCCCGATGATCACTAGATGAAACCCCCAATATCCTATGGGTATCTCCAACCTCAATTCGTGTCCAAACAAGATGAGTATCACTTCGCCCGGGAAATATTTCATCAACATTGGGACCTTGGTGAATGGTGAATGGATGCCAATGCAAAGTCAACTGCCCGAAGTTAACGGGATGAGATAGAATTAAAGTGGATGGCCAATTCAGAAAAATTTGACTGCTGATAATTTACATCTAGACATCCTCACCCCCAATATATTTGATGTTCAGTTCCTTACACGCCCATTGGTTGCAATACACACTCCAAGTGGTGACCATCCTCCGATTGGTAGGCTACAAGAGTGTTGGATCGGAGACATATCAGAAACATACGGGAATCTGGATTAGTCTTTTATGTCCCCCCCACACACCAAATAAACTTTGTCCGGAGACGATCTAGGTACGGGTTGAAAACGCAGATATGCAGCCCCGACTACGTACACCTTCGACAGGTAATGAAGAATGCTCTCTGGTGCTGAATTTGTACTTTTGTACTGCAGCAGCTACATTGAAGCGTCCCAAACTATTCCTAACGCTTTCATAACTGGTCCACCACTACTCAGGTACAAAATTAGTGGCAAAGAGTTTAGAGGACCTCCACCTCTTCCCGGCTCTATACGATATTTCCTAAAAAACTGGTGCTCCGGTCTACAATTCCTAATAAAATCGTCGTGCCAAGTGTCATGGAACGACGATATATGCGCCAAGGATAATACCGTGCATTGAAGTTCGGACGCATGGTATCAGTAATCAGACACTGTTCTGTACGTGTACTTGATCAGTGGGTTTGTAATAGGTATCTGTAATCAGAAACCATGAATGACTAAAGGAAGAGTACGAACCTCTCGAGCAACACAAGATCTAGAAATTACTGCCCACTGCTCTGCCGATTCATATAAACCAATTCCTAAAATGCGGTGCATAATCATTCGCTGCTGTCCAAAACTCACTACACAGTAGAGTACAATACTTCAAGCGTGCAGTGCAATTAGCAGACCTTAGACATGCATAGTAGTAGCTATGATTAAGACGGCCGATCGACTCTATACTTGGTCAATCTCTATGCAAGTATAAAATTGGCAGTAAAGAAAGTATTTCCTAAAGCTCTCGTCTCTCTTAGCGGCGCCCGTCCTGAGCATCCATCTCATTATTCATCCAAGGCTTCCTGCCACGGTAAAGCGTGCAGCCGGTATTTTCGAAACTTTTGGTGGAGTGTAGCACAAGTTTTGGCGACTTAATTACACTACGTATAATTGTTGATATCGAAGGACACATGATTGTCCAATGGGTCTGCTCGTCACTGCACAGGTTTTCAGGTTAGATTCAGTCGCTTCAGACATGCAGTTTCGGAGGTGAGGGATAAACTTGCTGTCTTTCGGTGAAACGGCTCACTTGGATGCACGCACATACAAGCAGACCAACCATCTATTCTCTTGAGCATAGATTTGGCTCCTGCCTGGGACTGGAGATCCGAAGGGCTATCTTGAGGGACACGAATACCTAGCGTCCAGTTTGATTCGAGGATCACAGTCATCTCCCTTTTCATCTCCGGACTGGCATAATGTGGTTTTATTACATCTGCAACAAGAATCATAAAGGCTGGATGGTAGTTGAATTCAAAGGGGAAAGCTTGACATGTTCTGAATCTTTACCGAACGAACTAAGCAATAATTTCTTGGAGACGTTGGAATTCACAACGATGCCGTCTGAAGCTATCCTAGATCAATTGTGGTCGTCAAAAACAATTATTGAAAGGTATTTCAGCTCTCAGCAGTCCACCAAGGAAAGAAAAAAACTGGTTCCTGACTTTAATAGCATTCCCGCTAGCTCTGGCAAGTGGTTTTTGACGTACTTTCTCTCTACGCTAGTGAATGAGTCTCGAACCTTATACCAATGAAGGATTCGAGCAAATATCTTAGATTTTGCAGTCTATTTACGATTAAAAGCTGCCAATATCAATTAGACGCGCGCCTCATCATGATTGCGGTAGAAAGTCTTAGATGGATAGTGAGATGGATAGTTCGGACGGGTGCCGTCTCTTAGCAATCAGTTCTTCAGTCTCCAATCGGCGTGTCAGTCAACTCATGCATTGCTGCATCAACCGCCATGAAACTCAGGATAACAAAAACCCCTCATATCCAGATAGACCCAGTTATGACGGAGATACTGTGCCGCACAGTGAGGTTCGGAGGTATGATAACCAGTATTCAGACACAGTTCTCTACTTTGAATCTCGGAGGTGTAGCCGGTAATCAAGGTAGTGTCCTATAGATCGAGACCATGGAAGGGTACAGACCTCTCGACCGACTGGTGCTGAGCAGGAGCAGCAGGATGCCTAGAAATTACCGCTCATCAATTGACCCCCACACAAGCCAGATAACCAGTCCGTCTAATAGCAATGCAGTGCGTAATCATTTGGACTATGGGGTACAATGCTTCAACTGCGCGCGGAGTAATTAGCATACCCGGACTTATACTCCAGCAGCTTTGATCAAGACGGTCCTGATCCATCCCTGCGCAGGTCTAAAATTGGTGGCAAGAACCTCCTCCTCTATGCCAATCAAATGGGACGTCTCGTTGCATACATGATATAGTAATGAAACCGCCGTATCCAGATAGACATCATGGCGCCTGCGGAGATGGAGATGCATATGTCATTAATGATAAACCCACTTCCCACCTGGGCCACGGAATACAAAGCTACCGTACCACAAAACGGTCTGCCCCTAGTCCTCCAGGACCGGACCCGTTCTACCTTGAAGAATCCAATTTTCAACAAATAGCGTGGCAAACTCTTCCCAATAGGTGAACGGACCACTCGATCGGAGAAATAGAGTGCGGGAATGTCTGGATTAATTTTTATGTCCTACCCCACCAAACAAAATTTGCCTGGAGATAATGGGTATGAAATCGACGCCCCATTCGACAGGCACGCCGGGAGCCGGTTACATGATGCGGGATGAGGAGGTCCTTAAACGTTCGGGTTTGGGAAACACTTCTTTGCCACCAATTATCATACCCGGACCCAGGAACAGTTTGGGAGTCCAGGATTAAGCACAGCTTTTTCTAATTCCACTTATACCACGCAGCACCAAATGACTACGCGCCACATCTCAGGAATAGATGGATTTGTGTGGTGTAGCAGTAATTGCCAGATGTCCTGCTACTCTTGTGATCTCCATCTATAGGACACCCGATTCCACCGCCGGATATTTAAAGTACAGAACAGTGTCTGATTCTGGTTACGTTTCGAACTTCACTGCACGGTACATACAGTGTAATTATCAAACCCGGATTTAAACTGCAGCAGCTACGATCAAGACGTTCGCGATCCATCCCAACGCAAGTGGCAAGAACCTCTTCCCCTCCCTCCCTCCCTCCCTCCCTCCTCATACCCACCTGCAGCTGACACTCCGGTGCCTAATCTTCAATAAAACCGGCGTCCCAATTTCGTTGCATCCGCAGTATGGTAATAAACCTATCGTAGACATGACGGCAGCGGAAATGGAGGTGCAAATGTATTCCGTCCAACCCGCGACCGCGCCAGTTTCCGAACTACCACAGAAATTTGGCAAGATTTTTAACCTGTTGACAAACTAGATAACTAGAGAAGATTCAGGAACTGGGTCCCGATAAATGAACTTACAATACCCAAAGCTCTCACCAACCAACCAGATTGTTAAAAAGTGCCAGATGCAAATCCCCAAATTGTCAAAGATCCACTGTAGCTTAAGAGATTATCGGTGGCCTCGCAAAAGCTATAGTAGCTTGAGAGTTCACAAACTGTCAAGAAAATTACGGTGGCATGAGAGATCGTCAACATCTACACAAGCACCGTGACCACCACTATTATCACTTGGTACTCACTCGCTCTTGAACAGCCTCCATTTCCCTGCCAATAGCTTTAATGCCCCTTTCCCTTCTGATGCGTGCTGAGACCATCCCCGGAACTGCCTGTGCTTAGTAGAAATATTACACCGCAGCTTGAATCCATTTACTGGAGGATCTAGCGAGGTAAACCGGCATCCGTTTGCAAACCAGCCGCTGAAGTTCGCAAACGGGTACGGGTCGTGTATGAAATGGAATACATGTCATTGACCTCAAACCCACGACGTCTCATTATCTCGGGTCGCAGAATACAACCCTCCCCCTTCCCTAATCACCTTAAGACGGCCCGCTGCTAGTCCTGGGATTACCTCGGGCCTCATCCAGTTCTACTAGTTCTACCTTGAGAATCTAGTTATTTTGTCGTGCAATCGCAAGCACTTTAGGGAATGGAGGAAACTTCTATTATCCATCACTAAAGTACTGTACCAAAGAACAAAGAATATATACTGGAAGCTGTAGTTAAAGCCTTGAAGTGTGGTCGTATGGTAGTATATTTCCGCTATTACACGACTTGGATAAAGTTTAATTTTAGAACTCTACGTAGGCAGAGCTTGAAATCCAGACCTTATCCACGACTCCGATACTCTGACTCCGAGCCCGTACCCCAAACCCGTGGATAAAGTTTTGGTCTCGGGACGGTCGTTGAGATATGTGGGTTAGGGCTTGATTTAATCTTGATCGGTTTCTGGTTTATTTGATGTTGAAAACCGTAATAGTACCTGATCCTCTCCGGGTGTATGGGCTTTCAACCTGATGTGCAGTCACTTCTGAACACATGCCCAGCATCAACATCCGTTCTTCCTACCGAGTTTTTGCCATGAACAAACCCTAATCTCGATCGAATTATCATGAATGATTTTCCATGATTCAATGTACTGGTACCATCACCCTTCATCACCCTTGTTATCAAGTTCAGCTGATATAAATTTCGCTCTCATTTACAAGCCCAACCCACGGATATCGACACGTAGCCACACAACCACCAACCCCACCTCCTGAGCAAAAAAATTCGTTCCCTTTATTAAACCCGTAACACATAGCACATCTAGCGTGAGAAGAAGCCCATCCTATCCTACTAGCTTTTATTTTCAACAAAATAGAAAAAAGATATACGAAGAATCCAGGGCTTAACCAGAGTACTCCTGGACACCACTAGGGTTCTTGCCTAGGAGAGCCATAGGAACAATGCCAGAAACATGGCCTGTTTCGCTGTACGTTAGTCGTGGCCCAAAAAGTGTGGAGCAATACAAACTTACACTCAGGTCCGTAGACGTGCATATTCAACTTCAACTCTTGTCCAGCAGACTTGATGTTCTTGAGACCCTCCTGGTAGTTAGGACCTGCACGACGAACCCAGATCTGAACATCGTGCTCGATCAGGACCGGGGCGAATTCCCGAAGGGCGCGGATGACACCCTTGAAGGTAGATGCAACGTTCTTTGCAATTGTTAGTCTGGAATCTTGGCTACAATATTTCGGTGACATACTGTGAAGTTGGCAATACCACCACCAATGAAGAGAATGCGGCCCTCAGGGTGCTTAGGCACTCTGAGCATAAGGTCGAGAACGGTACGGGCGTACAAGTACGTCTGGCTCTCACTGGGTGCACCAGAGTATTCTCCGTAGTTTGCCAATTCGCTGGCGAATCCGGCAGCGGCAATGGCGTCGGCATACACGACGGAGGCACCACCACCAGCAACCAGGGTCCAGACACGACCCGTAGGGTTAAGCACAGTCAATTTGAGAGAGGCACCGGTCTTAGCATCTAGCGATGCAATGTATCTAATAAAATAAGCGAAAAGAGTCAACCAAATGTCCAAGAGCATCACTCACGCTTCTTCCTTGGTCATCTCACGACCAAAAGGTGCAGGGAACTCCATTGGAGGACCAGCGTCAATCGATACATGGTCACTACTAAGGGCCCTCAATCCAAGGGCTGTTGGGCTGCGAGCAATAGCCCATTTGGCACCACACTCGAACTCTGCTGTCTGATCGAGCTTGGCCGCAAGATCAAGGAAGAATACTTCCGCAGAGGTCTTGTCCTCATTGGGAATAACAACCAAGGGGTTGATCTCGAGGTATGTAAACTGGCAGTCAACGTAGACGGCATACAGTCTTGTGATGAAGTCAACAAGTACGTCATGTACACCGGTGGGAACCTTGCTCAATAACGACTTTGCAATCTCCTTGTTTGAAGGGTATTTGGACAAGTCGACGGGAATCAGAAGCTTCTCAGCCTTTGCGTCGACATCACCAACATCAACACCACCTTCGTGAGTGAACAAAATGTAGTCGCCCTGAAGACCCCGAATTAGTAAGACGTCATCTTCAGTAGTTGGCTCCTCGGTACAACTGGAGAGGGGTAGAGTATGAAAACAAATGCATCGGAGAATAAATGTGCATAAGATAAAGCAGTAGTGTATAATAGGGAAGGGATCTTTGTTGGCCAACGCTTATGATTGTGTTCATGACCGGGGAAGGTAAGATTTCCTGGAGCGGCACACCTCCGCTCGACCGAACGCATATATAAAGTTTTGTTCGGCCTCCATGTCAAGTCCACACACACCCCGCTCACAAAAAACAATGGACGGCAAACAAGAAACAACAAACTCGGCAGTTCACACTGGTACTCACCTCTCGTAAAGAGTGTATGTTGATGTAGTACTCCTCCTCAGGCTTGTGGGGGCAGAACGGCTCAACTAAGAACGTCCGCAAGTAGCCCTTCACGCTCTCAACCTGAATCTCCTTTCCGGCTCTCTCTTCGATCCAAGCCCTGGCTTCAGGCCACTCCTTGTTCAATGCGAGCAAACCGGCCTTCCCACGTCTCTTGATAAGCTGATCTGGCTTTGCAACGAACTTTGCGCCCTTCTCCAACAACCATGGGTACAACTGCTCGGCCCCATCGAGAATGGCAGCGGGTGAGGCATCGGCGGGGAAAGTGATGGAGGCGAGTTTGGGAGGAGCATTGTGAGCCGGGGCAGGCAATGGAGAAGGAGCGATGACGGCAGAGCGGGTGAGGTGATAGGAAAGGATTGCCTTCCCGTCGGCTTCGTGGATTGATTTGGCGGCCATTGCGAATTGAGTTTTGGAAAGATGGGTGTGTCGGGGAAGAGAAAAAGCGACGACGACAGTGGAGGTGGAAGAGAGGTTTGATGTGGAATTGGAATTGGGTGGATGGGTATCAAGGAGGAGGAAGAGGAAGACGGAGGTGTTGAGAAAAAGCTGACTCTCGAAGGCTGGACTTTGTGGATTGGATTGGATGGCAGCAACAGACGACCACGCCCAGAACGAACGTGCTTCGGATTATCCCCGCAGCGACAACGAACAGTACGTTGCAAATAACCGCGGCAGCTGCCAGACAAGCCGACACCCCACCACCCCTCTCTTTCCACCGAGAAAAGAAAACCGGGGCTGGTATACGCAACAGAAAATCGTTGGGCTGTCGCAGCAGCACCGTTGCCTTTGCCGGGTTGAATTTATCCAGGGTCCGGCTACACACCAGGCCACACCACTGCGAAAGAAGAGAAATCCCGGGCGAACCATTCCCAAAAGAGACATACGCAGGCCACGCGATTGGACCACCCAACAAACTCGGCGCTTGAGACTGCCCTTGCCGACATCCAAGACTCAGCAGACAGCAGTTGGGGCCCCAACCTTTTCGAAAAGTCCCCCAGACAGTTACCCCCGCAGAGCAGTGAGAATTTGTTGCGACAGCTCAGACTGCCACTTTCTTGTTCTCAGACTGCCTTCTATTCCGTTGTCACCTCCACCACCATCTCCACCATCTCCACCTCCGCCTTCTCTCAACTCCGAACCGTCGGTAAAACTCTCTTCTCCCCTCGCCCCTCACCCAGTACAATACTCGCACCATCTTCGCAATCACCAGCAACTGACGATTGCAATAGACTGTTTTCTTCCTTTTGCATTGCGGATACCCTATTGTAAAATTGAATTGGTATGTTTGTGTTTAAGATTTCAACTCTTTATTGGGTTTCGAAATGAGCACGGGCTCTTTTTGCACAAAGTCAATAGCCGCTCGGAATAGATGACCTCACATTTCGAGAGTTCAATTCCACTCTACTTCCACCCGCCGAGCTTCGAAATCTGCAATTGAGTATACCAGCTAACAACTGAACCAGAATTCGCCCCCAAGATGGCAGCTTCACTATCTCCTCCGGTTCAGCAGGCAAGTGCTGCCAATGACAACATTCGTCGCTTCGCAGCTCCTTCGCGACCAATATCCCCCACTCCGCAGCACACTTTGTTCCATCCCAAGACCAGAGCTTTTGTCTATGGTCTCCAGCCAAAGGCATGCCAGGGGATGCTGGACTTTGACTTCATCTGTACGACTCCCGGTTTTGCGGGGATATGCAATGATACTGACGATACCTCAGGCAAGCGTTCAACTCCCAGTGTAGCAGGAATCATCTATCCCTTCGGCGGCCAATTCGTTTCCAAGATGTACTGGGGAACATCGGAAACCCTTCTTCCTGTCTACCAGGAGGTTGACAAAGCTTGCGAGAAGCACCCCGACGTCGACACTGTAAGCTTCTGCAACCACACATCCCTCGGCTCAGTTGTATGTTGACACTCTGCAGGTTGTAAACTTTGCCAGTTCTCGCTCGGTCTATAGCAGCACTCTCGAGTTGATGAACAAACCTCAAATCCGAACCATTGCCATCATTGCCGAGGGTGTTCCAGAGCGACGTGCTCGTGAGATTCTGCACATCGCGCAGAAGAAGGGTATCACCATCATTGGACCCGCAACTGTTGGTGGAATCAAGCCTGGTTGCTTCAAGATTGGAAATACTGGTGGTATGATGGACAACATCGTTTCCTCCAAGCTCTACCGGGCAGGATCCGTTGGATATGTCTCCAAGTCTGGTGGTATGAGTAACGAGTTGAACAACATCATCGCTGCTACTACGAACGGTGTCTACGAGGGTGTTGCTATCGGAGGTGACCGGTATCCTGGTACTACGTTCATTGACCACTTGCTTCGATACCAGGCCGATGAGGAGTGCAAGATTCTTGTCCTACTCGGCGAGGTTGGAGGAATTGAGGAATACCGTGTGATTGAAGCTGTGAAGAATGGTACCATTACTAAACCAATTGTTGCATGGGCCATCGGTACTGTCGCCTCTTTGTTGACAACCGAGGTCCAGTTCGGCCACGCTGGTTCTTTTGCCAACTCACAATTGGAAACTGCCGCGGCTAAAAATCAGGCTATGCGCGATGCTGGTTTCCATGTTCCCGAAACCTTTGAGGACTTCCCCGAGACTCTGAAGTCTGTGTACGAGGAGCTCACCGCGAACGGCACTATCGTCCCTCAGCCTGAGCCTACTCCTCCTAAGATTCCCATCGATTACTCTTGGGCCCAGGAACTTGGGCTTATCCGAAAGCCCGCGGCATTCATCTCGACCATCTCCGATGACCGAGGTCAAGAGCTTCTATACGCTGGCATGCCCATCTCTGATGTTTTCAGGGAGGATATTGGCATTGGTGGTGTTATGTCGCTGCTTTGGTTCCGCCGACGGCTACCTACCTATGCCTCCAAGTTCTTGGAGATGGTTCTGATGTTGACGGCGGACCACGGTCCCGCTGTGTCTGGTGCAATGAACACTATCATCACCACCAGAGCAGGCAAGGATCTCGTCTCTTCCCTGGTTTCCGGTCTGTTAACCATCGGTGAGCGTTTCGGGGGTGCCTTGGATGGTGCCGCCATCGAGTTCACCGGTGCTTTCGACAAAGGCCTCAGCCCCAGAGACTTTGTTGATACCATGCGAAAGCAAAACAAGCTCATTCCTGGAATCGGACACAAAGTCAAATCACGAAACAATCCCGATCTGCGTGTCGAGTTGGTCAAGGAGTATGTGTTGAAGAACTTCCCCACACACAAGCTCCTCGACTACGCATTGGCGGTTGAAACTGTCACAACTAGCAAGAAGGACAACCTTATTCTGAACGTTGATGGATGTGTTGCTGTGTGCTTCGTCGATCTTATCCGCAACTGCGGTGCATTCTCCGCTGAGGAAGCAGAGGACTACCTCAAGGTAAGCAAATGGATACCCGTTGCCTGAGTCGAGATACTAACGTTAAATAGAATGGTGTTCTGAACGGACTTTTCGTTCTCGGACGTTCCATCGGTCTTATTGCACACTTCTTGGACCAGAAGAGACTGAGGACTGGTCTGTACAGACATCCTTGGGATGATATCACCTACCTCCTCCCTAGCTTGTCAGGCTCTGCGCCTGGTACGGAGGGTCGTGTTGAGGTGTCCATGTAAATGCTGGGCGATTATGATAGACAAAAAATATGAAGCAAACTGTCTAGAAGCGGAGTCCTTTTTTTGTTCTTTTTCTCTGTAATTTGGTTGGGATGGGGCACGAGATACGATATTATTCAAAACAAGACATGGGGGGGATATTAGGGTTGTGGAGGTTTGAGATACCGGAACAGTACCTGATATTTAATGAGAAATGCTGTAATGGATGGTTCACGTTTAATTCCAGCGTTTGCACATGCAAGGTACTAAAATTGTGATTTCAGCCGCATCTACTCACTATGCGTCATGCTCCTTTTTAAAAAACCATCCACCTCGCCTCTCCTCCTCTGCCCCCTACCACGATCCATATTCAACACCACCACCATGACCACCCCGGAGCAAGCAGACCCCAAACCCCACTCCTCCTCCCGCCGCCCCCGGGCCCCAATGACCCCAGAAGTCCGCATCTCAAAAGCCCTATCCTACACCCTCCGCCACGGCGCCTCAAAGGAAGGCCTCACCCTCCGCGCAGACGGCTACGCCGACGTCTCGGAGCTGCTACAAATGCAAAAATTCAAATCCCTAAACCTGACGCTCGCACTCCTACAGACCATCGTGACCAACAACGACAAGCAACGGTTCACGCTGACCCCGCAGGGGGAGGGGTGGGTGATCCGCGCGAACCAGGGACACTCCCTAGCGATCTCGTCGGAGGATCTGCAGCTGCAGCCGGTGGAGCCGGGGCTGTGCGTGCACGGCACGTTCTATGCGTTCTACGACGCGATACTTGCGAGCGGCGCGCTGAAGCGGATGGGAAGGACCCACATCCACCTTTCCCCCCTGCGCGCGTTTGAGGCTGGCGGCGTGGTGAGCGGGATGCGCGGCGACGCTGAGCTGCTGTTTGTGGTTGATGCTGGTAGGGCGGCGCGCGAAGGCGGGTGTAGGTTTTGGAGGAGCGAGAATGGGGTTGTTCTTACGGAGGGGGATGGGGAGGGGGGGCTGCGGCTGGAGTTTGTGGTGAGGGTTGAG